>JACCDG011950122.1_pt1 | contig 26627 bp, 27 predicted proteins | sample 7442471 | NCBI WGS metagenome assembly JACCDG01 (sample SAMN15323444, study PRJNA562643) | freshwater metagenome | isolation source: river surface water | place: USA:Blue River Watershed | collected 2017-08-17 | reverse complement strand
TGTACCCGCTCACACTCAAAGGCTTGGAAGAAGCCATGCGAATGCTGAGCAAGTGACACCGTAAAATACACACCGGCTGCCGCCATAGTTCAATGGATAGAACGACTCCCTCCTAAGGTGTAGATACAGGTTCGATTCCTGTTGGAGGCACCATCCCATCTCAGCTATTACCCCACAGGGCGCTTCTTCTCTTGACCGATCCAATAGCAGTCACACGAGAGCGCTTCTAAGCCTTTGCGGTTGATGACCTCAATCTCACCTCGCCGCGATTCGATGTAGCCCAAACCTGTCAGTCGTTTCAACGACAACGTCATCGCCTCGCGTCGGAACCCCAAAATTCCGGACAGCTCTTTGTGTGTGATAGCAATTTTGGATGTCGAGATGCGGTCCAGGGTGATGAGCATCCAACGAATCAACTGCTGCTCCAGACTGTGGTGTTTGCCGCAGGCAATCGATTGTGAAAGTTGCATCAGCATACGGCGCATGGCAGTCATGGCAACCCGCATGTAGACAGGGCAAAACAAATACTCTCGCTGCAAGATACTCATAGGTAGGCGATAGGCCAAGCCTGAACTTCTGACATAAGCGCGATAAAAGCTTGGCGCATTCAAAGCTCCCACGGTGCTGGACTTACCCAACATGTAGGTCTCCACGCTGTAGCCATCAGCCATGTCAATCATCATCGACACAATCGCACCAACGGGGTAATACACATGGGTTGGTATGTCTCCCATTTTAAAAATCGTCTCACCTTTTACAAGGGAAACCAGCTCCATGTGGGGGGCTAATTTTTCATACTCAGACGCTGGCAATTCTGCTAGTAATGTATTGAAACGAGGTGTCATTCTTCAAGGTCAAAAACTTATTAATAAGCAAAAGCTTACCTATTGTGATGATGACTTTACATGACCTAACGCATACAAAACTGATGAAAGAAAACATCACACTGAAAGGCCCATGATCCATTTGACAATTCTTTTCGCCTCGTCATTGCTGACCAAGGGCCGCTCCTGGGAATTAGGCATATTTGCCTTTGAACTCCAGTGCTGCCCACCACCGTCTTGGGTACCTTGTTGAATCGTCGACATCAGCAGCTGCTCAGCCACTGGGTTACCTTTCCAACGCTTGGCAATGCGCTGAAATGAAGGGCCGATGCGCTCAGCCGTGACATCGTGACACTGCATGCATTGCTTGTCTTTGACCAGATTGACATCCGCAAATGAGGATGTGCTCATGCCCAGCATGAGGATCAGCAAAATCTTTTCAACTCTGTCCATGTTTCGTGCTCCTTGAATGGCGAAATGCCATCTCGACGCTACCAGCGCGACGCAAGAAACAGTGTGTGACACATCACATTAGGCCTGCCGCATCTCCCGCAGCTCAGCATTGGCATGACGCAAGCGGTCAGCGATGGCCAGAGCCACCGAGCGCATGACGCTGATGCTCATCACAGGGTCGCCCGCCGCCACAGTGGCAAAGGCTTTTCGATCAATCGCAATCAATTCGGTTTCACGCGTGGCATACACGTCTGCCGAGTGTGCGCGGCCATCTAAAAAAGACATTTCGCCAAAGAACTGCCCACGGCTAAACGTGGTGAGGTGAATCGTCTTGCCGTTGGCCAAGGGCAAGCTCACCTTCACCTCGCCGCGGCTGATGAGCATGAGTTCGTGGCCCGTCGAGTCAGCGCCAAACACCAGATCCCCCGCCTGATACACATGATGCTGGGCACAACGCTCGAGTGCTGCAATTTCTTGTGCGTTCAAACCATGAAATACTTCAAACTTACCCAAGGGAATGCCTTCGTGTGAGACATGTGCATGGCCTGCGAGTGACAAGGTTTCGTCCTCAATCCATTCCAGCGCCTCGTCGAATTCGTCAAAAATTTTGGCCGTGCTGTCGGATAACAAACCAATGTGATCCACGTACGAGCGCAAATCTCGCCCGCTGGGCAAGCGCTCAGGCACGCGGGTCAGCACCAGCTTGGCATGGCGCTCGGCCAACATGTTGCGAATGCGCTCAATCATGTGGCCTGCAGTCATGTCCATCGACTGCACGCGCATGAAGTCCAGCACCACAAACTTGGCATCGCTCAACTCGGGCTCAATGGCGGTGTACAACTGATCGGTGGTGCCAAAGAACAAGCTGCCTTGCAGTTCAAAAATCACGGTGTGGCGACCTGTCTCTGTGAGCACGTCACGCTCACGCTGGCCACGCACACGCGAAGAAAACACTTTGTCACCAAACGACTTGCGACGGATGGTAGAGGTGTGAATTTGCTCACGCAAAAACAGCATGATGGCCATGGCCACACCCACGCCCGATGCGGCAATCAAGCTGACCGTATTGGCCACAATGACGACGATCAAAATGACCGCAAAATCAATCATCGTGTCTTTGGACTTGAGCAACTGCAGCGAATGCCAATCAATCATTTTGAAACCGATGACGATCAGCAATGCAGCCAAGGCCGGCACAGGCACCCATGCGATGAGCGAGGTCAGCAACAAAATAGCCAACAAGGACCACACACCTTGGAACACACCCGACAAATACGTGGTGCCACCACTGGCCTTGTTCACCAAAGTCGCGCCCATGGTGCCAGCACCGGGCGCGCCACCAATCAAAGAAGATGCCAAGTTGCCCAAGCCTTGACCAATCAGTTCTTTGTTCGAGTCGTGGCGTGAACCTGTCATGGCATCCAACACCACGCAGGTCTTGAGGGTGTCGATCGACAGCAACACCGCCAAAGTGATGGCAGGAAACGCAATGTGCGTCCAGTTAGGCATGCCAGATTCACTCAAGCTGCGGAAGGGATCGAGCAACGATTCAAAGAAGCCCTCGCCGCCAACCGACAGTGGACCAATGATGAACGGGTTGTCGTGCAGGTTGCGCAACTCCGGCCAGGCAGTAAAGGCCAACAGCCAATAAGAGAGCATTCCGCCTAGCAAGCCCACAATCACCGCAGGCACACGTTTGGAAATGCGTGGCGCCAGCAACATGAATGCCGCCGTTGCTGCACCGACGATAAGGCTTGGTGCTTGCCAAAGTTCCATCGCGTGTAGGCCCTGCCACCAGTTCATGCCCTTAGGCAGCGCCATCCACTTTGGCAACTGGCTCATCACGATGATCAGGCCCACGCCACTCAAATAGCCACTCACCACGGGAAACGGCATGTACTTGATGAGCTGGCCAATGCGCAGCAAGCCAAACGAAATTTGTACCAAGCTGCTGATGAAAGCCACCAAAAACAAGGTCAGCACCACAGCCCCCACACCTGAGCCTTGTTGCGTCATTTGGATGGTGAGGGCGGACAGCACCGCAGCTGCGGGCGCGCACGGCGCAGAAATCAGGCGCTGCGTGCCGCCAAACGTCGCAGCGATCAGGCCCAACGCCGTCACCCCCAACATGCCAGCCAACGCGCCTTTGGCGCCAAAGTCTGCGCCCAGCGGCGAAAAGATGGTCACGCCAAAGGCAATGGCCGACGGCAATGCCACCAACATGGCGGCAAAACCACCCCAGATGTCACCAGATAAATTGGCGCGCGATAGTTGTAATTGAGCAGTAGTCATTGCTCAAGGTTATCACTGTATGCAAACCCGACTTTAGTCACTCAGACGACTGATTAAGGGTAATCACGCAAGTCCCATCACGCATCATGGCCAGCATGTCATCACACATTGCTTGGTCGCATTTCTTTCCACTTGTCCTCGGTGCCGCAACGCCGCTGTTACACGCGCAAACACCCACCACGCCGCTGCCCGACATCGTGGTGCAAAGTGGCCGTTTGGTGCAGCAACAATTCGACACCCCTGGATCGGTCTACGCCATAGATGCTGACACATTGCGCAGTTCAGGCCCACAAGTAAATATGTCAGACGTGCTCAATCGCGTGCCTGGTGTGGTGGCCCTCAACCGCAACAACTATGCACAAGACGTGCAGATTTCTATTCGTGGCTTCGGCTCACGTGCAGCGTTTGGTTTGCGTGGCATACGTCTCATCACCGATGGCATTCCTGCATCGATGCCAGATGGACAAGGTCAGGCCTCGACCGTCAGCATGACATCCACAGATCGCGTCGAAGTGCTGACGGGGCCTTTGGCGCAGCTGTATGGCAACGCATCGGGGGGGGTGATTCAAACGTTCACACGTGAAGCGGGCGACAAGCCCGAAGCACAGGTGCAGATGTACGCTGGTGCATTTGGCATGACACGCACCGATTGGCAAATCAGCCAACGCACGGGTCAGGTGGGACTCATCGCCGACTACAGCACCTTCGCCACCGAAGGTTACCGTGCCAACAGCGACGCACGTCGTCAGCAACTTAACAGCGTGATCACCGTCGATGTGCAACCGGACACACGGTTTAAATTCATCATCAACGTCTTTGACATGCCCTATGCCAAAGATGCACTGGGCCTCACAGCCAGCCAACTTGCAACCAACCCGACACAAGCAGGCACAGGCGCGATGGATGCGCGCACACGCAAAGCCGTCAAGCAAGAACAAACAGGTCTTGTGATGGAGCATGCGGTAAACAGAGATTTGAAATTTCAAGCTCGCGTCTATGGCGGCAATCGAACCAACTTGCAATACCAAGCGGCAACAGCAACGAACCCGACAGGCGCATGGACAGGGCTGACGCGTCAATTTGAAGGCATGGGGCTACAAGTCAACGGCAAGGCGCATGTCTTTGATGGCCAACGTATGAACTGGGTGGTTGGAACCGACATCGACCACGCGCAAGAACAACGTCAAGCAGGCAACGCTGCCGTGGGTGAAAAAACAGACACCACACGCAACGAACTCAATGAGGCCAGCAACCGAGACTTCTATGCCCAAGCCAATTGGTCACTGGGGGAGCGCTACACGTTGACCACGGGCGCGCGCCAAAGCCACGTCACCCTCAAAAGCCGTGACGATGTGCCTATTTCCGGAACACATCCAGACAATGGATCCGGCAGTGTGAATTACACAGCGACCAGCCCGGTTCTTGGGCTCACCTGGCACGCACAAGACAATTTGAATATTTACATCAACCAAGGCAAAGGCTTTGAAACACCCACGATGTCAGAAGCAGCCTACACACTGCTCACCCCCAGCACCATCAAAGGTCAATTCAACCCCAACCTCTTAGCATCGCGCAGCAAACATCTGGAGTTGGGCACCAAGTGGCGACCCTCGTCGAACACGCGGGTTGATGCGGCTTGGTTTCAAATCAAAACAGACGATGAAATCGTCACGGTGCGTTCGTCAGGTGGCAAAACAGCCTACGCCAATGCCTCTCAAACTTCACGGGATGGGTTTGAATTGGCGTTGCGCCATCAATACGACAGCCATTGGCGCGGCCACGTTTCGGCCACGTTCATGAATGCCACGTATGCGCAAGGTTTCAGCAACTTTGTGAATGGCACGACAAATAATGTGTCGGCAGGCAACAGCCTGCCGGCCATCCCCAAGCGTCAACTGCTGACATCGCTGCAATGGTCTGAAAAAGGTTTTTCTACCGCAGGACAAAAACCATCACTGGGACTTGAAGCCAGTCTCGAATTAATCAGCCGATCTAGCATGTGGGCAAACGACACCAACTCAACCACAGCCAACGACTACGCCCTAGCGCCCGGTTACGCGCAACTCAATACACGCGTACGACAACGCTACCAAGTGGGCCCTGCACGCGTGGAGGTGTCTGTGGGTGTGGACAACCTCACAAACAAAGAGGCCATCAGCTCTGTCATCGTGAATCAATCGTCCAAACAATATTTCGAACCTGGTTTGCCACGTGCGTGGATCGTCGGTGTGCAAAGCCAAATTCCACTTTGACACACGCCACTCGGGTTCACCCTAATCGCCTTGGTGACTCACAGATTCAGCAAATACGTTTTTAATCCAACACCTTCAAAGGAGACATTTGTGAAACGTCAACACTTTACCCGTACCCTACAAAATGCGGCCCTCACCTTGGGCATGACATTCGGCAGCTTGGCCATGGCGCAAGCGCCAACCGCGCCACCCGCATCAGCGATTCCACCCACCTGGGCACAAGGCCGTACCCCCGAACAAGCCGCCTTGAATCTCGTGCCACATCCGCCTGGCATGACGGCATTACCCGCCAGCGACATTCCAACCGACAAACTCAAAGTACCCGCTGGTTTCAAGGTAGAGCTGTGGGCCACGGGCATGCCTAACGCGCGCTCGATGGTGCAAACACCCAAAGGCACCTTGTTTGTGGGCACACGTTTCCCAGGCAACGTTTACGCGGTGGTTGAAAAAGATGGCAAACGCGAAGTCAAGACGATTGCCAAAGGTCTGCACCGTCCTAACGGTGTGGCATTCAAAGATGGCTCGCTGTATGTGGCCGAGCTGTCACGCATCATTCGCTACGACAACATCGAAGCCAACTTGGACAACCCACCTGCGCCCGTGGTTGTGTTTGATGCACTGCCCAAAGACGAGCCACATGGCTGGAAGTTCATGAAGCTCAGCCCAGACGGCAACTACTTGTATTTCCAAATCGGCACGCCTGCCAACATCACCGTCCAACCTGTGACACACGCCGTGATTGTTCGCTTGAACCTCAAGACCAACATCATGGAGACTGTGGCTCACGGGGTGCGCAACAGCGTCGGCATGGATTTTCATCCGGTCACCAAAGAACTTTGGTTTACCAACAATGCACGTGATTGGGTCAATGATGATTTGCCCAACGACACCTTGCACCGCGTCACACGCAAGGGCATGAATTTTGGCTACCCCTTCTGCCACCAAGGCGATTTGCTTGACATCGACTTCGGCAAAGGCCGCTCATGCGATGAGTTCGACAAGCCAGTGTTGAAGATTGGCCCGCACGTCGCAGCTTTGGGCATGCGCTTTTACACAGGCAAGCAGTTCCCTGCTGAGTACACCCACAACATCTTCATCGCTGAACATGGCTCTTGGAACCGCACCAAGAAAACAGGCTTTGATGTGGTGCGTGTCGCACTGGATGCCAAAGGGAATGTCACCAAAAAAGAAGTCTTTGTGTCCGGTTGGATTCAAGGCGACGATTTCTGGGGTCGCCCTGCGGACGTCCATGTGATGAAGGACGGCTCGATGCTTGTGTCTGACGACGTGGCGGGTGCCATCTTCCGCATCTCGCACAGCAAATAATGTCTAGGTATGTTTCAAAGGCCATTCAGGGAATGGCCTTTTTTTTCGCAGCATGTGCTGTACCGCATACATGGGCGGCACCGGATGCCGTGGCGGGCAAAGCCAAAGCTCAGCTGTGTGCTGCTTGCCATGGTGAAAACGGCGTGTCATCTATTCCAGACACACCGCACTTAGCCGCACAACCGCCGTTGTCCATCTTTTACCAATTGCTGCAGTTCCGTGACCAGCGCCGCAAGGGCGGGGGCATGGAAGTTATCGCGACCACACTGACTGAACAAGACATGCGCGACATTGCTGCCCACTACGCCACGCTGCCGGCACCAGCGCCTCAGGCGGGTGGCGATGCGCAAAAGATTGCACGTGGTCAACAAATTGCACAACAGCAATATTGTTCGTCCTGCCACGGCGCACAGCTGCAAGGACAAAAGCATGTGCCCCGTCTGTCGGGTCAATCACACACCTATTTCGTCACGCAGCTGCGCAACCTTCGCTCGGGTGCGCGCGCCGACATGGACGGCACCATGGCCAGTGCGGCACGCAGTTTGACGGATGAAGAGATTGATGCCATGGCTGCGTACGCGCGTAGCTTGCCTTGAGCTCGTCAAAACATGCAAACCTACATGACGCAACCTTCGCAACCCACATGGCGCTTGCCCGCCAATGCTTGCGATGCCCACGTCCATGTGTTTGGCCCCAAAGCACGATTTGCTTACGCCAATACACCGGGGGCTAAACCCGCCGAGGCGCCCAAAGAGAAGCTCTTTGCGCTGCACAAACAACTGGGCATCACGCGCTGTGTGATCGTGCAATCCATGGTGCATGGTTTTGACAATGCGGTCGTGGAAGACGCCATTACCGCAGGCCACGGCCACTACTTGGGCGTGGCCCTGACGCCTGCGCACGTAGACCACGCAGAGCTCAAACGCTTGGCTGCAGCCGGCTTTCGGGCTGTGCGCTTTAACTTCATGAAACACTTGGGCATGGGCACAACCCCCGATGAACTCGTGGCATTGACCCACCGGCTAGCAGATCACCAAATGCACTTGCAAGTGCATTTTGAAAGCAGCTTGATCCACGAACTCGGCCCTTGTTTCCAAAAATCTGCCGTTCCTGTGGTGATCGACCACATGGGCCGTGTCGATGCAGAGTTGGGCTTACACCATGCCGATTTTCAAGCACTGTGCCGCTTGTTGGACGATCCCAAGTTTCATGTGAAGGTGAGTGGCATTGACCGCATTCAAGCGCGCGTGCCCTTGACTGTGCCGCCTTACACACAGGGCATCGAATTAGCCAAGCATTTGGTCGAAAACTTTTCACACCAATGTGTGTGGGGAACCGATTGGCCTCACCCCAACCACACGCACGTGCCAGACGATGGCGTGCTGGTCGACGCGCTGCAACACATCGCCCCCACCGCGGCGTTGATGCAGCAGCTGTTAGTAGACAACCCACAAGCGCTTTATCGCTTTGAAAACTGAAAGCCATTGACGATGACAGGAAGACTACAAAACAAAGTGGTGCTGGTCACAGGTGCAGGTTCTGTCGGCCCAGGCTGGGGCAATGGCCGAGCCATTGCGGTTCGCATGGTCGAAGAAGGCGCCAAGGTAATGGCACTGGACCGCGAGCAAACACGCCTGGAAGAAACGCTGTCACGCGCCCATGCACTATGCCCAGTCAACCACGGTGAAATCGCGTCCATGACGTGCGATGTCACCAGCACCGTATCTATTGAGGCAGCCATCAAAGCCACCCTCGACCGCTTTGGCCGCATTGATGTGCTCATCAACAACGTTGGCGGCTCGGCTCCAGGTGGGCCTGTAGAAATGAGCGAAGAGGTGTGGGATGCCCAAATCGACCACAACCTCAAGAGCGTGTTCATGATGTGCAAATATGTCTTGCCGGTGATGGAACAACAAGGTGTGGGCGCCATTGTCAATCTGTCATCCACCTCTGGCATCCGCTGGACGGGCTCCGCCCAAGTCGCCTATGCCGCCACGAAAGCCGCTGTCATTCAACTGGGGCGCGTGGTGGCTGTGCAATATGCAAAAAAGGGAATCCGCGTCAATACCGTGGTGCCTGGCCAACTGCACACGCCCATGGTGGATGTGCGCTTGGCCAAGCAGCGCACCGACGGTGATGTACAGACATTGCTCACGCAACGACAAGCACGCATTCCGCTGCCCTTCATGGGTGACGGCCAAGACACAGCCAACGCTGTCTTGTTTTTAGCCAGCGATGAAGCGCGCTTCATCACGGGTACAGAAATCATTGTGGACGGCGGCATGTCGGCCCGATGCGATTAAAGGAGACTTCACATGCAACGACAACGCTTTATCAAAATTTTGGCAGCTACTGCTCTGGTTGGTTTGACGACCTTGGCTTCTGCACAAACCAAAACAACACGCATCTTGGTGGCTTTCCCCCCAGGCGGTCCGGTTGACTTTGTAGCCCGCACGCTCACGGAGCAGCTGAGCAAAGAACTGGGGCAGCAAGTGATGGTTGAAAACAAGGCGGGTGCCAACGGCGCGATTGCGGCTGACACCTTGCTCAAAGCCCCTGCCGATGGCCAAACGTTGTGGCTCACCAGCGTGGGGGCCGTGGCCATCAACCCCTCGCTTTATGCCGCTCTGCCCTACGATCCTTTGCGTGACCTGGCCCCTGTGTCATTGGTGGTCAACAACGTCGAAATGTTGGTGGTGAACCCAAATAACCCAGTCAATGGACCACAAGAGTTCATTGCTGCGGCGCGACAAAAATCAACCACCATGGCCTCTTCAGGCACCGGCAGTGTGCCGCACCTGGCCATGGAGTTGCTGGCAGATGCCACACGTGCCGACCTGGTGCATGTGCCGTACAAAGGTGCCGCCCCTGCCATCACCGATGTGATGGCAGGCCATGTGGATGGTTTCTTTGGTGACATTCCCGGATTGATGGGCCACATCCGCAGCGGCAAGCTCAAACCTGTGGCACTGGCATCCACACGCCGTCACCCGCTGTTTCCAGATGTCAAAACTTTCCAAGAAATTGGTGTCGCTGGCGTGGACTCTGACAATTGGTATGCCTTGTTCGCACACAAGAACACATCGGCCGCCGAGTTGGACCGCATCAACCAGGCCGTGCGTCGCACGTTGGCCAATGACGCGGTGCGCACGAAGCTGATCGCCTCCGGTGCCGAACCTTCAGCGTCTAGTTCTGCTGAACTGAGCACCTTGTTGAAGAATGACATGGCCAAATGGGGCCGTGTGATCCGTGACAAAAAAGTCAAAGCAGATTGAGGCCTTGAAGATGTCCAACGCGCGTATTCCAGCCATTACCCCTGGCACACGCCCTGCCTTGGCAGCGCTGGAAGCCAAAATCATCGCCAAACGCGGACGCATCACCCCGCTCTACCAACACTTGCTCAACAGCCCTGTGATGGCCGAAGGTTGGGAGGAGTTTTTAAGCGCCGTCCGACAACGCAACAGCTTGCCGGCAGACTTGCGGGAGCTGATTATTTTGCGCGTGGCTGTCTTAAACCGTGCGCCGTATGAGTTTGATGCGCACATTGAGCACGCACTGAAAGCGGGTTTGCCACACACCAAAATTGAGGCGGTCAAAGAACTCAAAGTTGCGACACTTTTTAGCGAAGAAGAACAAGTGGTGCTTGCGCTCACCGACACCATGACGCGCGACATTGAAGTCCCTGACGAATTGTTCGCCCGCGTGTCGACCTACTTTGAAGGCCAACGGTTGCTGGATCTGTGCATCACGATTGGCGCCTACAACATGGTGTCGCGCGTTTTGGTGGCACTGCACATTGGACACTGACATGCACACACACACCTGCAACGCCCTTCTTTTGAAATGTGCAGCAGCCTGCCCGCCAGATGCAGCGATGCGTTGGCACGCATCAGCCACTTGGCCAGCACAGCTTCAGACATCGTTGGATAGCGCCTTCACACCACACGCTGAAAACGGGTTGCCCATGCTGCATGTCTATGTGCGGTTTTCGGAAGCAGCAGACATGAGTCACGCAGGCTGTGTCGCGCTCGAAAAAGCATGGCAAGCACAGACGGGCCATGCCGCCCAAATTTCGCGTCTGCAAGAGGTCATGCATCTCGAAGCGCCCCACACGCCATCGGCCTTGGACGCCCATTACGTGGTCGAAACAGACCCAGAGGCGGGTTGGGAAGATGAAATCTTCAAGTGGTACGACCAAGAGCACCTCCCAGGCTTGGCACGCGTGCCCGGTTGTCTGGTCGCACGCCGTTATCTCAACCTTGATCACAGCCCGCGTTCATTCGCCTGTTATGACCTATTGAACCCGGCAGTGCTGACTTCTGCGCCCTGGCTGGCCGTGCGCGGCACCGCCTGGAGCGACATCTGTCGCCCACATTTCACCAACACCCTGCGAACCCTGTTTGAAAACAAAGAGCCAACCCACCATGACTGAACGATTTAGCCAAGTCCGCTACGAAGATCTCGCGCCCGAAGTTCGCCCTTTGGCAGACGACATTCTCAAAGTATCCAGTGCAGCCTTAGGTGGCCCCTACAACGCGCTGTTGCGAAGCCCTGATATGGCGCGCCGATGTTTTGATTTTTTAGACTATCTGCGTTTCAGAACGTCGGTCAGCAAGCGCTTGAATGAATTTGCCATCCTCATCCAAGCGCGCATTGCCAATGCGCAATACGAGTGGTGGGCGCATGACCCGATCGCACAACGCGCGGGCCTGTCGCCCTACATCATCGAACAACTTCGCCAATGCAAACGGCCAGAAGGCATGCAAGACGACGAAGCCTTGGTTTACGACTTTTGCATCCAGCTCACCCTGAACCACCGTGTGCCCGATGCTTTGTGGGCACAAGCCATTGCCCAGATGGGCGAACAGGCAGTGGTGGATTTGACCGTTTTATCAGGCACCTACGTGATGGTGTCGATGCTGCTCAATGCTACGCAAGTAGGCATTCCTAACGGCGGCGAAGAACCACTTGAAGTTTTATCCCCACTCGATATTCGCCAGCGCTTATTGGCTTAAATAGGCTTCACATCTCCGGAGATTTCCATGATTTCACGCCGTCACATCGCCATTGCCGCCAGTTTGTTCTGGGGGGTCACATACAGCTTCGCACAAAGCAATACCGTTCGTTTGGTCGTCCCCTTTTCAACCGGTGGTCCCACAGACATTGCGGCACGTGTCATTGCCCCGCTGCTGTCAGAGGCCATGGGGAAAACCGTCATCGTGGACAACCGAGTGGGCGCGACCGGTGCGATTGGCGCAGAGTTTGTGGCGCGTGCGCCAGCAGACGGCAACACCATTTTGTTTGGCACCAGCAGCATCATGGGGGCCAACCCCGCGTTGATGCCCAAGCTTGCCTATGACCCCGTGCGTGACTTTGCACCCGTCAGTCTGGTGGCCACCATCGAAAACATTTTGGTGGTTCATCCGTCCGTCCCCGCCAACAACGTGCAAGAGTTCATTCGTTACGCCAAAGACAATCCCGGCAAGTTGTTTTACGGCTCTTCTGGTACAGGCAGCACGTACCACTTGGGCTCTGAGATGTTTGCCAGCATGACCAAAACGCAGCTGGGTCACGTGCCTTACAAGGGCCAAGGACCTGCTGCGCAAGACTTGCTCGCTGGGCACATTCAACTGATGTTTGACGCTTTCAACTCTGCCGTCCCCAACATCAAGTCTGGACGCGTCAAAGCCTTGGGCATTGCCAGCGCGAAGCGTCACCCTGAGCTACCTGACCTGCCCACCATCAGTGAGCAAGGTGTGCCGGGCTACGTCACTACCATTTGGCTGGCCTTCTTTGTACCGGCCAAAACGCCCACGTCCGTCGTGGATAAGTTGAACCAAGATTTACGCACCATCATGCAACGCCAAGATGTGCGCGACCGCTTCAACAAGCTGGGCATGCAAGCTGTCAGCTCGTCCACACAAGAACTTGATGCTGTATTAAAGCAAGAGCTCGCGCAGTGGACACGTGTGGTACGCGAAGCCAACATCAAACCTGAATAAGAGGAGACACCATGAAAAAGATTGCAGCCACTTTATCGCTCATCATGAGCGCCGCATGCGCTTTTGCCGCTGACACCGACTATCCAAACAAAGCTGTTTCCATCGTCGTGGCCTATGCACCAGGTGGCCAAGGCGATGTGTTCGCGCGCTTGGTCGGTGAAAAGTTGTCAACCGTCTACAAACAACCTGTGGTGGTCGACAACAAACCCGGCGTCTCAGGAACCGTGGGCACACGTGTGGCAGCGAAGGCTAAAAACGATGGCTACACCTTGTTGCTCGGACAAACCGGTGAAATCACTGTCAATCGTTTGCTGATCAAAGACATGGGCTACGACCCTATGAAAGAGCTGATCCCCGTGGTGTTGATTGGCAATGCCCCTTTGGTGATGCTCGCCCCCGCCGATGCGCCTTACAACACGGTGAACGAATTCATCCAAATGGCGCGCGCCAAACCAGGTGAATTCAGCTATGGCTCAGTGGGTGCAGGCACACCAGGCCATTTGTCTGCCGTAGCCTTGGGGCTTGGCGCCAAACTCAACATGGTGCACGTGCCTTACAAAGGCGTTGGACCTTTGCTGTCTGATTTGATGGCTGGGCGCTTGCAAGCCTTCTTCAGCAGCGCCTCTGCTGCCATGCCGCAAATCAAAGGTGGAAAGCTCAAAGCCTTGGGGGTCACCACTCCACAGCGCATGACGTCATTGCCACAGGTACCTACCATTGCCGAGGCTGGCTTGCCCGGCTTTAGCTACACCTTGTGGGGCGGTTTGTTTGCGCCCGCAGGCACACCCAGCCATGTGATCGAAAGCCTCAACCGTGAAGTCAACGCCGTACTGGCGCAGCCCGACATCCGCAGCCGACTCGAAGCAGACAATGTGGCGGTGCCCAAAAATACACCTGCTGAATTTGCAGATTATGTGAAAGCTGAATCTGTAAAGTTTGAAAAACTCATCAAAGAAGCCAACGTGAAAGTCGATCAGTGATATGAAAATTGTTGTTTTACCCGGTGACGGCATTGGCCCTGAAACCATGGCCGTCACGGTGGAGGTTCTGCAAGCTGCTTCAGTTCGATTTGGTTTAGATTTGGAATTGATCCACGACATTGCCGGCCATGAAAGTTTAAAAAAGCATGGCGCAACGGTCACCCCGGCGCTGCTTGAAAAAGTTAAAGAGGCTGACGGACTCATGCTCGGCCCGATGTCAACGTATGACTTCAAGGACGAAGCCAAGGGAGAAATCAACCCCTCCAAGTTTTTCCGAAAAAGCCTAGACCTGTTTGCCAACATTCGTCCCTCACGCACGTACACAGGCGTCAAAACCATCACCGGCCCATTTGACTTGGTGGTGGTGCGCGAAAACACCGAGGGGTTTTATGCAGACCGCAATGTCGAGTCAGGCAACAGCGAAATATTGGTCACCCCCGATGTCGCCATTTCCCTGCGACGCATCACGCGCGAGTGCTGCGAACGCATTGCACGAAGCGCATTTGAACTGGCCATGCAGCGTCGTAAACATCTGAGCTTGGTACACAAACACAATGTGCTCAAAATCACCGATGGCATTTTCTTAGATGCCTGCCACCGCGTGGCCGCGGAGTTTCCAGAAGTCACTGTTGATGATTTCATCGTCGACGCCATGATGGCGCACGTGGTACGCGCACCCGAACGATTTGACGTGATCGTGACCACCAATATGTTTGGCGACATCTTGTCAGACCTCACAGCAGAACTCTCTGGCAGCTTGGGCCTTGGAGGCTCACTGAACGCGGGTGCGCACAATGCGATGGGGCAAGCCGCACATGGTTCAGCACCAGACATTGCGGGTCAAGACATTGCCAACCCCTTCTCGCTCATCACGTCTGCGGCGATGCTGTTAGGTTGGCATGCACAACGCAGCGGCAATTTGTCATACCTGCAAGCCTCACGTGCGATTGAAGACGCCATCACCGCCTGCATTGCTGCAGGCGAGTCGACACGCGATGTTGGTGGCGCACTGGGTACGCAGGCCACTGGAAAAGCCGTGGTGAAACGCCTGCAACAGACATGATCCTCACAGGCGGCTGTGACACTCATGTGCACGTCATCGGGGAAGCCAAGGCTTACCCGATGGTGGCGGATCGGCAATACACACCTGGTCTTGCCGACGTCGCCGATTTGCAAGCGCATCTCAAACGTCTAGGTCTGACACGTGCCGTCATCATCCAACCCAGTGTGTATGGCACCGACAACCAATGTCTGCTCGACGCACTGTCCGCCATGGCAGGACACGCGCGCGGCGTGGCGGTGCTTGACGCACCAACCTCGACCACCGCCTTACAGGCACTAGACGCACAGGGCGTGCGTGGCATTCGTTTGAACTTGGAAAGTGCTGGCGAGCACAACAGCGCCAAGCTACAAGCTGCATTGCAAACATGGGCCCCACGTTTGGCCGATCTTGGGTGGCATCTGCAGATCTATGCCCCACTGACGGTGACTCTTTCTTGCGCCCCCCTCATCGCACGGTTTCCCGTACCTGTCGTCCTCGACCACTTTGCGCTGTGGAACGATGCTTCCTGTACATCTCCGGAATCAAAGTGTTTGCTTGACCTGTTGGCTCGGGGAAAAATCTACATCAAACTATCAGCGAGCTATCGCAGCCCGATCAAGGACGCACAGGCATTGCATGCTGTGAGCCAACGGCTGCTGGCCACCCGCCCCGACCGTTTGCTGTGGGCCAGTGATTGGCCGCACACCAACCGAGAACCTGGACGCAGTCCACATGAGGTCAGTTGCTACCGAGACATCAAAGTCGAATCGCTGCAGCATGAGCTTTGGCAATGGTTGCCAACGCCAGAAGCACGACAGCAAGTGCTGATAGACAACCCAAACCAGCTTTACAGATTCTGAGGATTGACATAGCGCAATGACAGCGTCGCCACCTAGGTGTCTAATGCAACATTCACTTAGGAGAAATGTATGACAGCAAACGTTGGCGGCATTGACCGCGTTCTGCGCATCGTCGCAGGCTTGGTATTCATCGCATTGGCAGCCACAAACGTGGTGGGCATGTGGGGCTATATCGTCGGTGGCATCGTGTTGGCCACAGGTGTGTTCCGCTTTTGCGGCGCTTACACCTTGCTAGGCATCAACACTTGTCCGATCAAACCGGCCGAAGAAGAGCACGCACACTAAACCGCGCGCCCTTCAAAAGCCTCAGTCTGGTTTAGGGGCTGAGGCTTTTTTACGCGCCAACCACAACAAGCCCGCACCGGTCGTGAGAACCGGCACCAACGACCCCCAGTTCAGCCAAGCCCAACCCTGCGTGGTCACCAACGCACCTGAGGCAAACGAGGTAAACGCCATGGTGGCAAACACGCAAAAGTTAATAGCGGCTTGCGCGCGGTTTTTCTCTTGCGGCGTGTAGGCCTGCATAGACAGTGTGGTGCTGCCCGTGAACAAGAAATTCCAGCCCACCCCCAACAAAAACAAAGCTAGCAAAAATTGGTGCACATCTACGCCAGACAAGGCAATGGCAATGCAAGCGATGTTCAACAGCACGCCCACGCCCATGATGGACAACACACCAAAACGTTTGATCAAGTGCCCCGTCACAAAACCCGGTGCAAACATGCCAATCACGTGCCACTGCAGCACCCAGGCCGTGTCTTCAAACGGGAAACCACACACCTGCATGGCCAGCGGTGTGGCCGCCATCAGCAAGTTCATCACACCATAGCCCAAAGCTGCTGCCAGCGTCGCCACCACAAACACCGGTTGTCGCATGATGTCCCTCAACGGACGACCACCTGTGCCATCTGACTTGGCGATGGGTGCAGGCGGAAAGTGGATGAAACTCATCACCGCCATCGACACCACAGCCACCAACATCAACGCCACATACGCACCGGCGAACGGCATGCCAAACAAGCTCTTGGTTTGAATGGCCAAGTTCGGACCAATCACAGCGCCGATCAAACCACCCGCCATCACCAAAGACACCGCCTTTTCGCGGTAGTCAGGCTTGCACAACTCAGCAGCGGCAAAACGGTACAACTGACCATTCGCGCTGTAGTAGCCTGCCACCACCGTGGCCGTGACCAACAACCAAAATGATTGCGAGAGCACGGCGAACGCGCCCAAAGCCGCTGACAGCAAGGCCACCAAAAGCCCCAGCTGAAACGACCCCTTGCGGCCAAAGCGTTGCTGTGACTTGGCAACCAAGCCCGTGCTGAGAGCCCCACCGACCACATAGCCCATCACAGGCAAGGTGGCCATCCATGATTCAGGCGCCAAACTCAACCCCACCAAACCATTGATGGCAATGAAAGTGACGTTGTTGGTCAGGAACAAACCCTGCGCGATGGACAGTAAAACGAGATGACGGTTCATAACAACCTAAAAATTAAAGAAAGAGCAAACCTGCCGACATGGCCAAGCCATGTAACACCGCTGCAGCGATGGTCAACACAATGGCGGGAGTCAAACGCGCAGCTTGCTTGGCATTTTTCAGAAGCAGCACAAACGCGACCAACGACAGCGGCAGCGACACCAAACCCCACAACGCGGGCTCTGGATGAATGAACAACCACACCCCCGCCACCAACCACGCATGAGCCAACACAACGAGCACTAAATAAATCCACGCCGCCAAGGTCGGCCCCACGCGAACCACCAAGGTACGTTTGCCAACCTGCGCATCGGCATACGCATCTGGAAAACCATTGATCACCAAGATGTTACCCACCAACAAAGCAAAGCTCACAGCCATCGCCAGAGGCATAACAAAGAATTGGCCGCGTTGCACATAGTCAGCGCCCACCACCACCAAACCCCAGGTCAGTGCAACTGTCAGCTCGCCTAAACCCCGCTTCATCAACGCCAATGGCGGCGCTGAATAACCCCAACCCAGCAGCAACCCCACCAAACCCAAGAGCAACAAACCACCCCCCGTCTGCACAGACAACAGCACACCACAAGGGATCAAAAACAAAATAAGTGCCTTGGCCAAATCATGCGTGTCTTCCACGCTGACATGGCCGTTTTGAATGAGCCGTGCGCCACCTGTGAACGGAAACAAGCCTTGCGTGTTGGCATCGTCTGCACCGTTGAGCGCATCGTGGTAATCGTTCAACACATTGGCCGCTGCGTGCATCAACACGGCCAACAGCAAAGTTGCAAGCGCTGTCCAACCGTTGGGGCGATGACCACTGGCTACCGCCACAGAGGTGCCCAATAAACAGGCCACAGCAGTGATGGCCAAGAACCCAGGACGTGTCATCTGTACCAGCGTTCGCCAAGAAGGCGGCTTCACATCGGTCATGGCGCCATCGTTTCCCAAGCCTTCAATGCCTCAGAGGCATACATCAGCGCGGGACCGCCGCCCATGTAAACGCACACGGCCAAGGTTTCTTCCAACTCTTCGCGTGTACACCCCACACGATGCAAGGCTTTTACATGAAAACCGATGCAGCCCGAACAGTGCTGCGTGATGCCAATAGCCAACGCCATCAGCTCTTTGTGCTTTTCGCTGACGGCACCCGTTGCCATAGCTGCTTTGGCCAATTGACCAAAACCTTGCATGGCTTCGGGTTGTGCTTTGCGTAACTCAGTCATCGATTGGCTGATGTTCTTGATGAGGGTGGGATGGTCAAACGTACTCATGGTGAACTCTCGTTGCGTTTATTCAAATGACGGCTGTGCGGGCTTGAACACGTCATGGCCAGCAGCCTGCCAAGCATCAATGCCGCCTGCGATGGATTGGATATGGCTGTAGCCCATCTGCGCCAAAGACTGCGCACACAAAGCGGCACGGCCACTGGTCTTGCAATACAAAACGATGTTCATGTCGCGCGATTGGAACTTGGGGTTGCCCGCCATCTTGAACTCCAACATGCCGCGCGACATGTGCAGAGCACCAGGTAAATGTCCTGCCAAGTACTCCTCAGTCTCGCGCACATCAATCAACACATCACAAGATTGAATGGCTTTGACAGCTTGATCAACCGAAATTTCTTCAACTGATTTTTTAGCTTCAACAACTAAATCATGGGCAGTTTTCATGCAACTCTCCTTGCAATGGTGGAACGTTTTTTGGTAACCGCAGCAAGAGGCCAAGCCTGCGCTAAATGCTGTTGGGTGATGCGATCACACACCAAATCGCACAAGGCATAAATGGTGGGGTCTGCGATTTGGTAATACACGCTGGTGCCTCGGCCTTCACGCTTGACGAAGCCTTGTTGCATCAATACCGCCAAATGGCGAGACATATTAGCGGCGGTGTATCCGCAGGCCTCGGCTAATTCACCCACGTTGTGCTCTGTCTCACGCAACAAATTCAAAATGCGCAAGCGCGTGGGCTCCGCCAAAGCCTGAAAGTAGCTGGCCACACGGTCAATGGCTTGTTCTGGAAGTTGCTTCATGTTTTCGATTGTAGACATAATTCAGTTATTGATTATTTAATTGTTTGGTTAAATAATCAGACGATTATTTATAGAATAAGCAACATGACTGATTCAAACCTTCGTATCTCTGGTCGTTTGGCCCGTTTATTCCAAAGCGCACAAATCACACCGTTGTTGGCTTTGGTGTGTTTTCTGCTTGGTGTGTTTGCCGTCATGGTGACGCCACGTGAAGAAGAGCCGCAAATCAACGTGACCATGGCCAACGTGCTCATTCCCTTCCCCGGCGCATCGGTGAAGGATGTCGAGCAAATGGTGTCCGGCCCAGCCGAGCAAGTACTCTCGCAAATTGCGGGGGTAGAACATGTCATGTCGGTCTCGCAACCTGGCATGGCCGTGGTGACCGTGCAATACAAAGTGGGCGTACCTCGCACCGAAGCCTTGGTGCGTTTGTATGACACCGTCAACTCTCACGCTGACTGGCTACCTAAGGGCTTGGGCGTCTTGCAACCCCTCATCAAGCCCAAGGGCATTGACGATGTACCCATCTTGTCACTCACCCTGCATGGGAAAGACAGCGACCTGAGCGCGTTTGAGCTGGAGCGCATCGCACAAAACATCGAGCTGGATTTGAAGCGCGTCAAAGGCACACGCGAAGTCACCACGATAGGTGGCCCATCTCGCGCCATTCAAATTGACATTGACCCGGCACGCATGCAAACCGCTGGCATCACCGTGCCCGAATTACGCTTGGCGTTGCAAGCCGCACACCTAGGCGCACCTGTGGGCGATCTATTAGTCGGCCAACAAGCCATTGTCATTGAGTCGGGTCCTTTTTTAAGCAATGCCAAAGACGTGGCCAGCTTGGTCGTAGGTGTGCGCGCTGGCACGCCCGTTCATGTGCATGACATTGCGCAAGTACGCGATGGCGGCGCGCAGACCAACACAGCCGTATGGCACGGCGTGGCAGGCGTCAAGCCCACCGAGCGCACCGCAGTGACCATCGCGATCACTAAAAAGCCAGGCGAAAACGCCATTGAAGTGGCCAACGGCGTGGTCGCTCAAGTGGCGGCTCTGAAACAAAGCAAAATTCCAACAAACGTAGACGTGACTACCACGCGCAACTATGGCGAAACCGCCAACGACAAAGCCAAGAAACTGATTCAAAAGCTGTTGTTTGCCACTGGATCAGTGGTGGCTTTAGTGTTCATCGCTTTGGGACGTCGCGAAGCAGCCATTGTGGGCACTGCGGTGATCTTGACCTTGACGGTCACCCTGTTTGCCTCGTGGGCATGGGGCTTCACACTCAATCGCGTGTCACTCTTTGCCTTGATCTTCTCCATCGGCATCTTGGTAGACGACGCCATTGTGGTGGTTGAAAACATCCACCGTCACCAAGCTTTGTTCCCAGACAAAACACTCACTCAAATTATTCCTGGTGCAGTGGACGAAGTGGGTGCGCCCACCATCCTTGCGACCTTCACCGTCATTGCGGCTTTGTTGCCCATGGCGTTTGTATCGGGTTTGATGGGGCCGTACATGAGCCCCATCCCGATCAACGCGAGTATGGGCATGTTGTTGTCATTGGCCGTAGCTTTTGTGGTCACACCCTGGTTGGCGCGCATTTGGATGAAGGCTTCAGGTGGACATCCGCATGAACAGGCCAGCGCATTCAAGCAATGGTTGCAACGTTTTTTCCAAGGTGTGTTTCACCCCTTCTTGAATGAGCAGTCAGGTCAACGCAATCGTTGGAGCCTCGGCGCCGCTGTCTTGGGCGCCATCGTCGTGTCAGTGGCCTTGCCAGTAGCCGGCCTGGTTGCCTTGAAGATGCTGCCCTTTGACAACAAGTCTGAATTCCAAATCGTGGTCGACATGCCTGCTGGCACACGCGTGGAAGAAACCGAAAAAGTATTGCGTGCTTTGGGCGCACATTTGGCTACCGTACCCGAGGTGATGCACTACCAAGCCTACGCAGGCCTGAGCGCTCCGATCAACTTCAACGGTTTGGTGCGTCAATACTATTTGCGCAGTGGTGGCCATGTGGGTGACATCCAAGTCAACCTGCAAGATAAGCATTTGCGCAAAGCGCAAAGTCACATCATCGCCATGCGAGAGCGCCCTGCTTTGCAAGCCATTGGCCAACAGTTCAATGCGAATGTGAAAGTGATTGAAGTGCCACCCGGCCCACCGGTGCTGGCCCCCATCGTGGCTGAGGTGTATGGACCGACCGACGAAGGTCGCAATCAGGTAGCCAAATCTGTGCGTGCGATGTTTAGCGCACAACAAGGCGTGGTGGATGTGGACGACAGTACCATCAGCGCAGCACCTCGCCAAGTGTTGCTGATCAACCGCCAAAAGGCCGCACAAATGGGCGTGTCGCAGCAAGCCATCGTCAGCACCTTGCGTGCAGCATTGGCGGGGGAATCGACCGTCTACGCGCACGACCAAAACAAATATGCGGGCGCCATCGTCATTCGATTGCCCAAGAGTGAACAAGACTCGCTGGACAAACTGCTGAGCCTTGGCGTGCGTAACTCGCAACGCGAAATCGTGCCGATTCGCCAACTCGTCACCCTCAGTGACACACAACGCGAACAACCGATTTATCACAAAGACTTGCTGCCCGTCACCTATGTGGTGGGCGACATGGCGGGCAAAGTGGATAGCCCGCTGTACGGCATGTTTGGCATGCGCAGTGGCTTGAGTCAAATTCAAGCGCCCAATGGTAAGCCGGTGGATGAGTACTTCATCCAACAACCCGCAGACCCATACCAACACTATGCCGTCAAGTGGGATGGTGAGTGGCAAATGACCTACGAAACCTTCCGTGACATGGGTGCTGCGTACGCAGTGGGGTTGGTCCTGATTTATTTGTTGGTGGTGGCGCAGTTTGGTTCTTACCTCGTGCCACTCATCATCATGGCGCCCATCCCACTCACCATCATGGGTGTGATGCCCGGCCACGCGTTGCTGGGTGCGCCCTACACCGCCACATCCATGATTGGCATGATTGCGTTGGCCGGCATCATCGTGCGCAACTCTATCTTGCTGGTGGACTTCATCCGCTTGCAGGTTTCTCAAGGTGTGGCGTTGAAAGACGCCGTGGTGGCCTCAGCCATCACACGCGCGCAACCGATTGTGTTGACCGGCTTGGCCGCCATGATGGGTGCGTTCTTTATCTTGGATGACCCCATCTTCAATGGCTTGGCCATCTCGCTGATCTTCGGTATTTTTGTCTCGACCGCGCTCACCCTGTTGGTGATTCCGCTGCTCTATTTCATGGCTTTCAAGAACAAGCCAAGCTCTGTCATTTCTGGAGAACACGCATGAAACGCTTGCCCCTCATCGCTGCACTCGCCCTTGCAGGCATCACCTCTGCTGCACACGCTGCCGACTTGATGGGCGCTTGGCAAGCAGCCCTTGCTCGTGATCCAGAAATCGCTGCTGCACGCGCCTTGCACGAGCAAGCCATGTTTAGGCAAGAGCAAGCCAAAGCCTTGTGGGCACCCATGGTGTCAGCTGGTGGTGCTGTGGGCATAGGCGGATCTGACAGCCGAACCAAGGGCGCAGAGGCCATGGGCCAAAGCGATGTCACCTTCAAAACGAATGTGAATGCAGGCGCTTTGACACGTGCCAGCATCGGCGCACAAAAAGCATGGATCAGCCCCGAGCGCGAAGCGCAAAGCAAGCAGTTGGAGCTGTCCGCGCAAATCGCGCAAACCCAATGGCAGCAAGCCCAGCAAACCCTCATCATGCGCACGGCCCAACGCTACTTTGATGTGGTGGGCGCTGAGCAAACCCTCACCGTGCTGCAACGCCAGCAAAAAGCCATGCAGCAAGCTGCAGCCGAAATCAGCAAACGTCAATCTGTGGGCGATGCCAGCGTGATGGATGTGCAAGAAGCCAACGCCCGTGTGTCTGAAATTCGCGCCCATGTGCTGACGTTTGAGAACAACTTGGCCACCAAGAAGGTGGCCTACCGCCAGCTGACAGGCCAAGAGCCTACGCAATTGCTACCTATCGCCACCATCAACCTCACGCCTGCCAATTTGGCAGACGCTCACACTTGGGTGCAACGCGCCAAGCAACAGTCACCCAGCGTGCAAATGATGGGCTTGCAACAAGCCATTCAAAGTCAAGAGGCCAAACGCGTCAAAGCCGGCAATGCCATGACCGTGGATTGGGTGGCCCAAGCCCAAATGGACCGCTTGTCTGGCCAGGGTATGTATGGCTCGGCCAGCAACCAAATGGCGCAGTACATGGTGGGCATTCAACTCAATGCACCACTCAGCTCAGGCGGCATGGTGGAGTCACGTGAACGCGAAGCCTTGAAGCAAGTGGAAAAACTGCGCTACGACCAAGAAGCAGTTGAGCAGCAAGTCGAGCAACAGGTGCGCGACGCCTGGCAAAGCCTGAGCACAGCGCAAGCCCGCCTGCAAGCCTTGACACAATCTGAGCAAGCCAGCAAAGCGCGCCTCAGCGCTACCCGCCAAGCGCACCGCACTGGTGCTCGCACCACGAACGAACTGTTGGGTGCTGAACACGATGCAGCACAGGCCGAGCTAGCCCTGCTGCAGCTGCGCATTCAAACGGCCATGGACCAATTACGCTTAGCAGCCGCCAGTGGGGAATTGGGCGAAGCCCAGTTGCGCCAAGTGAATGCTTTGCTGAAATAAGCGCGCATGCTGCGTATTTGGTAACTCACAGCAGGGAAATCCCTTGAAAATCTAGCAGTTCAGGCTTGCTAGAATTTATACATAAGCAATTAACGAATTATAAATTTCAGAGGATAGACATGAAAAAATTAGCAGCCGTCGCGTTCATCGCTTTTGCCTCAACAGGTGCCTGGGCCAACGCTGACTTAGCCAAGAAAAACAACTGCTTGTCTTGCCATGCCATTGATAAAAAAATTGTCGGACCCGCCTATCAAGACGTTGCCAAAAAATACGCTGTCCAAGCCGATGCTGAAGCCGCATTGGCGAAAAGCATCAAAGCCGGTGGCAGTGGCAAATGGGGCCCTATCCCAATGCCTGCACAAGCTCAACTGAGCGATGCAGACGCCAAGGCCCTTGCTGCATGGGTCTTGGCAGGCGCTAAGTAATACGACTGGTACTCATACCTTGATGAGCTTCCCTCAGAGATTTCTCAGGGAAGCTCTTTTTCTTTCAGCATTCAGTCAATAAAAGAAAGCTATGAAACTGAACTTGACGCACCTCCTCGCTGCCATTGGCTTGGCCCTGATCAGCTTGACCAGTCTTGCCGCTGAACCTGAATACCTACGCATCATTGGCACAGACACCAAGTTCCTGGTGAAAAACACCAAAGGCGAAGAGCGCGAAATCAAACGTGTGATGACACCTTGCGCCAAAAACAAAGGTTGGTTGCAACCCATGGTGCCGGTCGCAGGCGTCACCCCCGTGGGAGAGATTGAAATGCTCAACGCCATGAACGACCGCGATGCCATGTTGGTCGACATGCGCGAACCCGAAGACCGAGAGCAAGGCACCATCCCAGGCTCACACCACATCGTCTACACCGAAGTGTCTGCTCGGTTGAATGAACTAGGCTGCAAGAAAACTGCCAAAGGCTGGGATTGCGCCAATGCCAAGAAGGTATTTGCCTTCTGCAATGGTCCCGTCTGCCCACGAAGCCCCACAGCCATTCAGGCCATGACACGCGATGGCTTCCCTGCCAGCAAAATTTATTACTATCGCGGCGGTATGTTGGATTGGGCAGCATTGGGCTTCCCAGTTCTCAAAGGCGATTTCTAAAAGGACACCTCATGCACACCAACTGGATACAAGACACCCAAGCCTTGCTCAACAGCAAGGATGAATCGGCACCCACACGCCGCTTGGCTTTGCAAACCGCATTGGGCTTGGGCTACGCAGCTGCAGCGATGCCGCTGATCGCACAAACGGCCATTCAAACATCAGGCGAAGGCTTGGTGGAAGGCGAAGTGACGATTGACGTCAACGGCTTCAAAATGCCTGCCTACCGCTCAGCGCCCAAAGGTCAAGCCAACTTGCCCGTGGTCTTGGTGATTTCTGAAATTTTTGGCGTGCATGAATACATTGCCGACGTGACACGTCGCTTTGCCAAAGCCGGCTACTTGGCGATTGCCCCTGAGTTGTTTGTGCGCCAAGGCGACCCAAGCCTGTATGGCGAAATTGCCAAGCTGCAAGCAGAAGTCATTTCAAAAGTACCCGACGCACAAGTGATGGCCGACTTAGATGCCACCTTGCATTGGGCCAGCAAAAACGGTGGCAATGCCAACCGCGCAGCCATCACTGGTTTTTGCTGGGGCGGTCGCATCACATGGCTGTATGCCGAGCACAACCCCAAAGTCAAAGCGGGCGTGGCTTGGTACGGACGCATGGAAGGTCAAACCAATGCCAACAATCCGAAACACCCCATCGACTTGGTGACTTCGCTGAAAGCACCCGTGCTGGGTTTGTATGGCGGCGCAGACACAGGCATTCCCGTGACATCCGTGAACAACATGAAAGAAGCCTTGGCGCAGGCTGCCGCGAAGGGCAACCCAGCGGCCAAGGCCTCAGAGTTTGTGTTGTATCCAGACGCACCGCATGCGTTCCATGCTGACTACCGTGCCAGCTACCGCGCAGCGCCTGCAGCAGATGGCTGGAGCCGCGCTGTGGCTTGGCTCAAACAATACGTCTAAGCAAGCACCGTTTAGGCCACAAACACCCGCGCTTTGCGCGGTGTGAGCACCAAGGTCTCACCCTCTGTAAATCCCTGCTCGTAAAACTGCGATGCAGGGATTTGCGCTTCAATGATCTGCTGGTCTGATGGGCTCTCGCCCTCAGCGGCCACCAACTCTAAGCGCGCAATCGGTCCCACCACGATGGCGCGGGTCAGTTGTGCCACGATGCCTTCGTCACCAGATGTGTAACGGCGCACGTCCAAATCATGCGGCCGCACATAGGCAAACGCTTTGGCGTCTTGCGCCGCATGGTGCTCAGGGCTGGCCACGCGCACAGTTTGATCTTCCACACCGATGTGCATTTCGCCTTCGTGTGCGCGGCCATGGAACAAATTGACATCGCCCAAAAAGCCATACACAAAGGGGCTGGCGGGGTGTTCC
>JACCDG011524225.1_pt1 | contig 26628 bp, 29 predicted proteins | sample 7442471 | NCBI WGS metagenome assembly JACCDG01 (sample SAMN15323444, study PRJNA562643) | freshwater metagenome | isolation source: river surface water | place: USA:Blue River Watershed | collected 2017-08-17 | reverse complement strand
TTCGTTTTCGGAATGATACAAATAATTATCTTTTATTACAAGCACGTGTAGAAAATCAACAAGTTATAATGGAACTTTATGGTAAGAAAGACGGTAGGTCTGTAGAAATTTCGAAACCTCTTGTGTATGATAAAATTCCCGCACCTCCTACAAAATATGTTCCAACGACAGAGCTTCCAATGGGACAAACAAAATGCACCGAAACACCTCATGATGGGGTCACTACTGATGTTTTGTATACAGTCACTTATCCAAACGGAGTGATAAAAGAGAAAAATTTCCATAGCGTTTACAAGCCATGGCAGAAAGTTTGCCTTGTGGGTACAGCTTTATAAAGATTCTTAAAAATCTTTTAGGAAACTAAAGTAGTAACTTTATCCGATTGTTCAGGGTCTCTGATCACAATCAGCCTCTTCTTCCAACCTTTCATGAAATCCGAGATTGGAATAGTCTTAATGCCGTCACGCTTACCAGGGTCATTATAATATACTACCTTGTTATCAAATCCCGTTACAACGATAAGATGACCATTCGGACTTTTTGGATTGAAGCCTCTGTGTATTGAAGCTATAACAGGACCATCTGTGACTATATTTTTAAATTGACTTAAGGCCACTTCATTTTTCAATGGGGCTAGATCTACTGTTTTGCCAACGAGGCCATGTTTTACCGCCAGCTTGGCTAAGCCTGCATGGCTCCAACCAACGTTTTTTACATAAGCACCTTCTTTGATCGCTTGTTCAAGTATTTTTTGTACTGAGGTGGTGTTGGGTTTGTAAAATTCTACAATCATTGCAACATCCGCCACACCACAGCCCTTTTGTTTCCAATCTACTGAGGAAATATCACTGACTTGGGAAAAAAGGGGAACACTATAAGGCATTGTCGGTACTGGTACTGGTATCATAGCCTCCATACTACCAGTCATTCCATTAAAGTCAAGATGTATTTTGAGCCATCTCCGAGAATCGAACTCGGGACCTACCCCTTACGAAGGGGTTGCTCTACCAACTGAGCTAAGATGGCATATTTATTTTTACGGAGCCGTCAGTGAGAATCGGACTCACGGTCTCTGTCTTACCAAGACAGTGCTTTACCACTAAGCTATGACGGCATAAACTGATTTTATACTACTATAATATGGGGTTTTTTCCAATCTACTAAATACAAATAAATTTGCTATAATGCTGTGATGCAACGAAGCACTGAAGAAATCCAAAATGAAATAAATAATCTTGAAGCTGAGATGACAAATGTTGATTTCTGGCAAGACAAAATACATGCTCAAACAGTTATTAAAACAATAGCTGAGTTAAAAGATATGCTCTTGGGTGCAAAAAAGTATGACAAGGGCAATGCTGTCCTCTCTATACTTTCTGGTGCTGGGGGAGATGATGCTGAGGATTTTTCAGCTATGCTTCTCCATATGTATGAAAAATATGCCGAGAATAAAGGTTGGTCAACGTCGCTAATCCATGAAAATAAAAATGATCATGGAGGGTACCGCAATATTTCAATTGAAATTTCAGGGCGCGATGTGTATGGCACTCTCAAGAATGAAAATGGTGTGCATCGTTTGGTACGTCTTTCACCGTTCAATGCTAAACAAAAACGAAGCACTAGTTTTTCCTTGGTAGAAGTGGTCCCAGTTTTTGCGGATAATGCACCTATAGAATTGAACCCTGATGAATTAAATATTGAATTTAGCAAAGCGGGTGGCCCGGGCGGGCAAAATGTAAATAAGCGCGAGACTGCTGTACGGATTGTGCATATTCCTACAAATCTATCTGTTCATGTCGCGACTGAACGTTCTCAAGAGCAGAATCGCGAGCGAGCGATGTCACTTTTAAAAGGCAAGTTATTTAAAAAGCAGGAAGAGGATCAGTTGCGTCTTGCAAAAGGTTTATCAATTTCTACCACGACTGATATAGAATGGGGGAGCCAGATCCGTAATTATATTCTCCACCCTTCCAAACTCATAAAAGATTTACGCACTGGGGTAGAGACTCACAATGCTGACAAAATTCTCGAAGACGGTGAACTCGACGAATTCATCGAAGCAGAAAAAGATTTGTAAAGAGGAACGAATTTAGTCATTTTGATAAAAACGAAAAAAAAGTTATAATAGAGAGCATATTGCTATGATTTATTTCAACAACGTCACAAAAAAATACAAGGATGACACACTTTCTCTTGAAAACATTACTCTCACTATAGCTCCTGGGGAATTTGTTTCTATTGTAGGCCACTCTGGGGCAGGGAAAACCACACTAACCAAGCTTATATTAGCCGAGGAGAAGCCGACAGAAGGCACTATCTGCTTTGAATCTGTAGATATTCATAAGCTTTGCAATAGTGATCTGACAAAAATGCGCAGAAAGATTGGAGTTGTTTTTCAAGACTTTCGATTGTTACCAAATAAGACTGCTTATGAAAATATTGCGTTTGCAATGGAGGCGACAGGCAAGACTGATGAAGAAATTGCGATCGATGTTCCGCATGTGCTCGACCTCGTTGATTTAGGTAATCGAATGTTGCACTTCCCACACCAATTGTCTGGAGGAGAAAAACAACGTTTGGCTATTGCTCGCGCTATTATTACTCAACCTGAGTTGATTATTGCCGATGAGCCAACAGGTAATCTTGATCCAGTAAATACAAATGACGTTGTAGGAATATTGAAAAAAATCAACGCTCTTGGAACGACAATCATCCTTACAACACACAATAAAAGCGTTATAAATTCAATAGGTAAGAGGGTGATTACTCTCGATAAGGGTCGAATTGTGCGAGATGATAAAGATGGTAAATATGTGATATAATATAATTATGTTTTGGATAAATCTTAAGCGCATCATACGTTCCGGTTATCGCAGTTTTGTGCGCAGTGGTTTTACCTCCCTTGCATCTGTAATGGTAATGTCGATAACATTATTTGTTATCACTGGCCTTGTCTTTGTCCAAGCAACCCTCCAATCTTCACTCAATGATTTAAAAGAACGTGTGGACATCACAATTTATTTTGTTCCAGGGGCAACTCAGGCAAGTGTTATGTCGGTAGAAGAAGGTTTAAAAAAGCTCCCGGAAGTTTCTTCAGTAAATTATATTTCAGAAGATCAGGCACTTCAAAATTTCCGCGAGAAGCACGCTGATGATTACCTCACAATTCAAGCTCTCGATGAGTTAGATGAAAATCCTCTTGGGGCATCACTCAATGTTAAAGCTAAAGACCCTTCACAATATGAAGCTATTGCAAAGCATTTTGAGCAAGACACAGCACTTTCAAAAGAAGCCCTAACGGTTATCGATAAAATCAATTATCATGAAAACAAGTTAGTAATTGATCGTCTCAATTCTATAATCCGAGGTGCACAACGCTTAGGATTTGCACTATCTATTGTTTTGATTTTAATATCTATTGTTATTACTTTCAATACTATTCGACTTATTATTTACATGTCTCGAGAGGAAATATCTGTAATGCGTCTTGTTGGTGCTACCAATATGTATATTCGAGGTCCATTTATTTTTTCAGGAATTTTAGTTGGATTTTTCTCATCAGTAGTTGTTATTTTAATCTTCTGGCCTGTATCAGCATGGCTTGGAAGTCAGATGACAGAGTTTCTTGGCATAAATCTATTTTCATATTACACTAACAATTTCTTCCAACTCTTCTTTATAATGCTAGTATCTGGTTCTATTCTTGGAGGCATTTCCAGCGTTTTTGCAATTCGTAGATATCTAAGGAAATAACATGAAAAAGAAATCTCCTACAAAATCTGAAAAAAATAAGAATGAATGCAAGTATGTTTTTGTCGTCGGAGGCGTGATTTCTGGTGTAGGTAAGGGTGTAGCGGCAAGTTCTATAGCTCGAATTTTACAAGACCGTGGCCGGATTGTAACTGCTATTAAGATTGATCCATATATAAATATTGATGCAGGCACCATGAATCCAACAGAGCATGGAGAAGTGTTTGTCCTTTCTGACGGAGATGAATGCGATCAGGATATGGGTAATTATGAACGATTTTTAAATGTGAATTTAAATCGTATAAATTATATGACTACCGGTCGCGTCTACCAATCTGTCATAAATCGTGAGCGAAATTTAGAATATGGTGGTAAGTGTGTAGAGGTGGTACCCCATATCCCACTTGAAGTAATTCGTCGCATTGAAGAAGCTCGTGATACCGCTAAAGCAGATGTGGTTGTTATTGAAATCGGCGGAACTGTGGGTGAATATCAAAATATGTTATTTCTCGAAGCCGCTCGTATGATGAAATTGCGTGACAGTAAAAGTGTATTTTTTGTTATGGTATCATACCTCCCAGTGCCTTCGAAGGTAGGTGAGATGAAGACCAAGCCTACACAATACGCTGTACGTACCCTAAATGCTTCAGGGATCCAACCTGATGTAATAATTGCCCGAAGTGTTGTCCCTCTTGATGACAAGCGCAAAGAAAAGTTATCGATGTTTTGTAACGTGCCAGTTGACCGTGTGATTTCAGCACCAGATGTGGACAGTATTTATGATATTCCAATTAATTTTGAAAAGGAGGGGCTCGGCGATATGATTTGCGACGTTGTGTCGATGAAGTGTGATACAAGCGACAATGAAGGTAGTCGGAAATGGAAAAAGTTTGCCAATAAGGTACATAGTTCTACGAAGGAAGTAAATATTGCTGTTGTTGGTAAGTATTTCAATACTGGGGACTTTGTACTTTCAGATTCATATTTATCTGTGATTGAAGCCATCAAGTATTCAGCATACGACAGTAATGTTAAACCAGTTTTAACATGGATATCTTCTATAGAATTTGAAAATAATAAAAGTGCATTGGACAAACTTTCTAAATTTGACGGGATTCTTGTCCCGGGAGGATTTGGTGCTCGGGGGGTTGAGGGGATTATTTCGGTGATTGAATATGCTCGTGTAAATAAAATTCCTTATTTTGGGCTTTGTTATGGAATGCAGTTGATGGTTATAGAGTACGCAAGAAATGTTTTAGGGTTAAAAGATGCGCATACTCGCGAAGTGAATTCAAAGTCCAAAAATATTTTGATAGATGTAATGGATTCACAAGTAAAAAATTTAAATGAAAACAAAATGGGTGGCACAATGCGTTTGGGTGACTACAAGGCAGTGTTGAAAAAGGGGAGTGTTGCACAAATAGCATATGGTGCCGATAGTGTAATTGAGCGTCATCGCCACCGCTATGAAGTTAGCAATTCTTATATAACCGAGTTAGAAGATAGGGGTTTAATCTTCTCGGGAGTTTCCCCTGATGGAAAGTTAATGGAAATTGCTGAATTACCGAAATCGAAACACCCATTTTTCTTGGGCACGCAATTCCATCCGGAATTTCTTGCTCGGCCTCTGGCTCCGCATAAATTGTTTAGCGCATTTATTAAATCTTGCATTAGAAAGTAAAAATCCTTCACACTGTGAAGGATTTTTACTTTCTAACATGAGAGGATTGAAAGATTTTAGCCTTTTCTTACTTTTGAATCATTTATTATTTTTATTATCTCATCTTCATCGTCGGTGATTACATATAGTTTTGTTTCTTCTGGGCTTACTGTAGCATATTGGTTGACAAGCATTTTTTGAATAACGTTTTCAAATTGGTTCCAATAATCTACCCCAACTAAAATTACCGGGATTTGGTCAATTTTGTTTGTTTGTTTGAGTGTGATTGTTTCAAAAAGTTCATCGAGCGTGCCAAATCCTCCCGGAAAGAACAGGCAGGCATCTGTAGTGTAATGCATTGTTACTTTTCGAGTAAAGAAGAAGTAGAATGGGATTTCCTCGTTTATGTATTTATTTGTAATTTGTTCGTGGTTTAGGCGTATTGTCATACCTACGGCTTTACCTCCTGCTTCTGCAGCGCCACGGCTGGCCGCTTCCATTATGCCAGGGCCTCCTCCGGACAAAACAGCATAACCTAATTCCTTTACTAGCCTACCTGCAATACGGCGTGCCCTCTGATAATCTGGGTGATCTTCTGTGAATCTTGCTGAACCGTAAAAAGTGGCTGAAGTTTTATATGATTGGACGATTGAAATTCCTTGGCGGAGTTCCTCTTGCGCCATACATACTTCTGCTTCGGTTCCATCGGAACCACTTAATTTAATACAACCTTCTTTAATTTCCTCTAAACTAATCTTTCGTTTTTTGTGTTCCATAAGGGTAATAATACGCTAAAAAAGATAATCTTTCAAATTGTGTTTTGTAAATTTTGTGGTATTCTTGTAGTATATTATGAATCAGTATAAAAAAATTCAAAGGAAAATTCAGAGTTATCTCAGCCATTATCCAGTTGTTTATGCTTTAGTTGTTGGAATTGGGATTGTGTTGTTTTGGCGTGGTGTCTGGCATAGTGCTGACCAGATCCACAATGCAATAAGTTATTTTTCCTCAGAATCTTCAATTAGTCTTGTTGCTACCCCTTGGTGGGATGGGCCACTTTCTTTTATTATTGGTGCAATTATCTTAGCAGTGACAGGAGCATTTACTTCGAGCTTCATCGGTAATGAATTGATTTTGTCTGGACTTCGCGGTGAGCGTAAGCTCAATGAGCGCACTGAATCCGAACTCAAGGCTGAAATAAATTCCATAAGTGATATAAAGGAGGAGCTTATTCTTATATCAAAAAATCTGGAAGAACTAGAAAAATCATTAGACAAAAAATAAACAGTGCTGCCCGACAGGGATTCGATCACCAATTAACGGTTCCAGAAACCGCTGTCCTACCATTAGACGATCGGGCAATATTTACCTTAGGAATATAGCACAATTTTAGATAATTGGGTATTGATACCAAAAAGAATTATTTATATTCTTCTTGTGTTTCGAGAAATCTTTCTGCTATTGGTTTAAAGAATTTGTCGTAATCCAACAATAACTTTGCAAATAGCGCAGGGCATGTTTTCCAGGGGGATCTAGATTTGCCGTCATTGCGTATGGGTTTGTTTTCCATTGTGCTTAGTATGTGATTTTTAACTGAGTGTTCTTCGGCATAGGATTCTTCAATTGATTTATTAATTTGTGGATGCAGAGCTTCAAAGGCATCTTTTTTAAAAGTAACTTTACCCACTTCATCAAGGGTAAATAGCTGTGAGGAAAAGTTTGCAGGTTTTTCTGTACTAGTGGGGGATCTTGGATTTACAGCTTCGTCTAGGACCCCAAAAGTCATTAAATCTTGCGCAGCATATTTTACACTAAGGATCTGCATATTTTTTTCAAATAATTCCATAATTTTCTCCTTTGTTGGTAATTCACCCTGGGCCCTAATTAAGTCAGGTAAATTTTTAAGTAATCCCATAGGAAAGGATATCCCCGTATTTAAGCCTGATGAAATTACGTTTGCGGGAGACTTCAATGTCATACCTAACTTTTTTTGTTTATTCATAATGAGCTCTAATTCTCCAAAACGCTGTTGATACATTTCATCGGTTTCTTCTTTTTTCATGCGTTCTTCCCATCCATCTAAAAAGAGGCCCATTCTTACGGCAATAATCTTTTGAATAATATCTGCTGTTTCTTCCCAAGTGAGTTGATGGCGTTCTTTTTCTTTTCTGATGGTTGTTAATTCTTTTAATTCTGGATTCCCCGGGAAAGGGTAGTTTATAAACTCCGAATCATTCAATAATTTTTCTATATCTAGATTTATTTCATCCCAAAGTTTCCTTTTTAACAAGTCAGCGAGCAAAACATATTCTTCAAGTACCATTTGTTGACGACTGTTGTAGTTTTTGTATTCGGGGATAAAATCAGAAATGAAGTCCTCTACATACGCTTTTGTGGCAAGAGATTTTTCTAGCGCAGGTCGGAGGTTCACCTTTTCAGGTTTATAGCCGGTCTTTTCTTCCACCATGTTTCGGACATTATCGTGAGCATTTTGTATGGGCAAATTATTACCTAAGTTTTCTTTCATGTTTTAAATTATAGCATTCTCGTTAAGATATCTAAAATCACGATACAATAATAGCACTATAAGTTTATTTATAATTATTTGGTATAATCATAAAATGATTAAAAAACAATTTTTATTACTTGGTGTATTGATTATTATTTTCGGTGTGGGGGTTGCCTATCAGAGAGGATATTTTTCACAAGAGCAAGGCAAAAACATAGATGTAATGACTAGCGTTAAAAATATGCCCATTCTTACAAGAGATAATGTAGAATATTTTGCTGGGGCAAAAGGTTATTTTGTACGACCTGAGGCTCCCGGGCAATATCCTGGTGTAGTTATGATTCATGAAAATAAGGGATTACGCCCAGAAACTCGTCAAGCAGCGGAATCGTTAGCTAAAGAGGGTTATATGGTGCTTGCTGTGGACCTTTTAGGTGGGGTGGCAGACGATCAGACTGGAGCTAAAGCCTTAACAGAAAAATTTAATCCAGAAACGGGTGTTGCCAATATGCGTTCTGCTGTTGCGTATTTGCGTGGAGAGGGGGCCGGAAAGATTGCATCACTCGGGTGGTGTTTTGGGGGTAGACAATCGGTCGAACTTGCAATTTCAGGGGAAGAGCTCGATGCCACAGTCGTTTATTATGGAGGAAATATGGCAACCACAACCGACAAGCTTGCCCCTATAAAGTGGCCAGTGCTAGGAATATTTGGGGATCAAGATAAAGCCATTCCGATTGAGATGGTAAACACATTCAAAGAATCTTTAAACACTCTTGGTGTGGAAAATGAAATTCACGTGTACCCAGGGGTAGGACACGCTTTTGCCAATCCCTCTGGGGCCAATTATGCACCAGAGGCAACTATAGATGCCTGGGATAAAACACTTAATTTTTTAGAAAAAAGTTTGAAGTAATTCTTTATGATTATATTTTTGTCTATTATATTGGGTTACTTGATTTTGGTATTTTTTGTTGTTAGGCTTATTGTTCCGCACCTAGGGTTTAGGAGAGTTCCAATTCCCGAGAGTATACCTGCCGAATTAACTACAATAATTTCCGATTTGCATCAAAAAGCTACGAGCAATATGGAATTTCTAACCTTATCATATGATTATGTGACAAGTAAATATACAGGCAATAGATTAAAAACTATAACAGAATTTTGGCGTGCATTTGGAAATGTGTATGATACACCACCAGGATTTTTACATTGCACAGGTCAAAATTATTTGCTCCGCACAATGCTTATTAAAAGTGGTCGCTTTACAGAAGGGGACGTAAAAGTGCTGAATGTGCCATTTAATCTTTTTATTCATCAATATTTAAAAGTTAAGGTGGATGGTAAATGGATTAATGTTGATCCTTGGTCGCATTTCCTTCGGATTCCTTTTGGTAAAAATTTAGCATTTTTTGGGTAAATTACTTGGGGCTCCTTTCTATTTAAGGCGAAATAGGGTAATCTATAGATTATGTCTGGGAATAACGGAGTTATCGTTCGATTCGATAATGTGTCATTTGAATATGGGGTCAACAAGCCAATTCTTGAAGAGGTCAGCTTTGGTATTCGTCGTGGAGCGAAATTAACAATAATGGGGCAAAATGGCGCGGGGAAGAGTACTCTTTTTGGGTTAATTACAGGTTTGCATAAGCCTGAAGATGGAGATATTTTTATATCAGATAATGCCAGTATTGCAATTTCTCGCCAAGTAATTCCACGAGCTGAAATGGATCTCACCGTTCGTGAATTTTTTGAAAAATGTTTCGATAAAAAAGTTTATGATATTGATGTAAAAATTGACGAAGTTTTGGAAGTTGTACATTTGAAAGGCCACGAGAAAGTGCATGATCGAATTATCAAAACTTTTTCTGGGGGACAACAAGCACGATTGCTCCTTGCTTCGGCACTCATTCAAAATCCTGACATTTTGTTACTCGATGAGCCGACAAATAATCTTGATCATGCGGGGATTGAACATCTTACGAAATTTTTAGTCACTTACAAAAAGACTGTTGTTGTTATTTCTCACGATGCAGAATTCCTTAATGCTTTTACTGAAGGCGTTTTGTACTTAGATATCTACACTCGTAAAATTGAACAATATACTGGAAACTATTTTAACGTTGTAAAAGAAATCAAAGCTCGTGTAGAAAAAGAGCAAATGAAGAATGCTCAGCTTGAGAAAAATATCCAAGCCAAAAAGGATAAATCAAATGAATTTGCCCACAAAGGAGGACGATTGAGATTGGTGGCAAAAAGAATGCGTGAACTCGCAGAAGAAATGGAAGAAGAGAAAGTTGATGTCAGAAAAGAGGACAAAACAATCAGAGCCTTTACCATTCCAGCTCAGCCGGACCAAATAGGAGATTTAGTTACGATCACATCACTTTCAGTAATGAAAAATCATAAAGTAAAAAAGTTGAAGGCAAATATTAAATTGAAAAAGAATCAACATCTATTACTTAAAGGCCCAAATGGGATTGGCAAAAGCACACTATTAGAAAATTTAGCACGAGGGACAGCCGAAGGGGTAACTATCAAAGAGGGCGTACGAATTGGCTATTACAGGCAAGATTTTTCTACATTGAATTTTGAAGACACTGTGTACAAATCCTTGGCTGAAGGTATGGAAATTGGGGGATTGAAGCTCGATGAACAACACATGCGTGCTGTTGCAGCGAGCTTCTTAATCACAAGCGAACTTATATATACAAAAATTGGGAGTCTGTCCGAAGGACAGAAGGGCTTGGTGGCGTTTGCCAGATTAGTGTTAGAAAAACCAGGGATTCTTATTCTCGATGAGCCGACAAATCATATAAATTTTCGTCATATTCCAGTAATCGCAAAAGCTCTTGATGAATATAAAGGTGCAATGATCATTGTATCGCACGTGCCAGAATTCCTCGCACAGATTCGTATAGATGAAACTCTTGATTTAGACAAATAAAAACCCCCTTTGATAAGCTTAGGGGATTTTTATTTTAAATAGTATTTACTTAAGTGGATTTTCTCCACGAATGATTCGGATCAAAAATAGAATGATCGCAACCACCAGAAGAATATGTATGAAAGCTCCGAGAATATGGAATCCCAAGAACCCAAGAAGCCATAATATAACGAGCACGATTGCAATATTAGTAAGCATAGAATTGTAATTTATAAACTAGTAATTTTAGGACCTTTACGGAGTTATTTCTTTGCTTTTTTAGCCATACCAGACCATTGCTTTTTCAGCGCGTTGACTTCAGCCTGTACATCTTTTGAATCAATATTTTTTAACTTTTTATATTTATCTGCGACTTCGTGCACAATCTTTTCGTATATTGGGGCTGTTACTTCCTTCATATTTTCCATTTTCTCGGCAACTTCAGCTTTCATCTTCACTGTCCATGCTTTAACAGCTTTACGATTTTTTTTGCCATTTGGACCCATCAATAAATACGCTACTGCTCCAAGAGCGGCTACCCCTGCACCAACTGCGATTGCTTTACCTACACCTGAACCTTTCTTTGTAATTTTTTTAACCATATATTTTTTATTTCCCGCCTAAGGCGGATGAATTAACTATTAATCTTTCTTAACTTTTTTTTGTTTTCTTTTTCCGACCTTTGAACAAAAATCTAAATAATAAACTGTCTCGCATCTCTTCGATAACTTCTTTGGTTGTATCACCGATTGTATCAATCCCATTTTCTACTTTGCTTAAAATTCTTGAAAATGTATTAGCAATCTTTATCATCTTAAATAATAGGATGACCAAAAGGACTCCGAATATGAGGAAACCAATTGAGGAAATGAAGAAAAATATGTCCGCGTGAATCAAATTTGTCATGTGTATATTATAGCATTTTATTGAGTACAATACGTCAAGTGTGCTATATTAACCAATATGCAGATTGAATACGAAGCTACCTTCATACATATTAATAAAGATGAAATACGAGAACGGCTCAAAAAAGTCGGAGCTAAACTTGTGTATCATGAAATGGTACAGAAGCGGGTTGTTTTTGATCCAGCTTCTGGTTTCCAGAAGTTTGGTAAATTTATACGCGTGCGGGATGAGGGTGAGAAAATCACTTTAACGTTAAAAGAAGTTGGAGATAAAGGAATTGAAGATAAAAAAGAAATGGAAGTAGATGTTAGTGATTTTGATAATACAGTTTCAATTTTAAAATCCATTGGTTGCAATGCCCGCTCGTATGAAGAATCAAAGCGTGAATTGTGGGAATTCGATGGGGCAAAAATTACAATTGATGATTGGCCATATTTGTTTCCGCTTGTTGAAGTAGAAAGTGGTTCAGAACAGGAAGTAAAAATTATTTCTGAAAAATTAGGGTTTAATTGGGATGAGGCAAAATTTTGTACTGCCGGTGATTTGTATGTAGAGAAATATGGTAAAGGTCCACTCGATATTGCAAGGGAATTAGGCTCAATGACGACATTAACATTTGAAGATCCAAATCCCTTTATATAAATTTTATGAAACTTGTGTCAATAAATATTGAAAATAATTTACACACTAAAACTGTTCTCTCCCTTATACATAAGGAACAGCCAGATGTTGTGTGTATGCAAGAGCTATTAGAAGAAGATTTTGAATTTTATAGGAACGAGTTAAATTTTTCTGGGGTTTATAAACCTCAACTTTGGATTAGTGACAAATTTAGAAATTTTCATCTGAGAGGGAAGAGGCATGGTGTTGCAATTTTTGCAAAAAATATTTTGGAGTCTGGATATGAATATTATACAGGGTCAGAAGAAAATGTTTCTAAATCTTTCGAGGAGTATATTAATAATGAAAAGTACCAAGACAACCATATTCTTCTCTGGGCCGATGTCACTGATGCCAACGGGGCTACTTTTCGTTTTGCAACAACCCACTTCACAATTACCGAACATGGAGAGTCAAGTCCTAAACAGCTCGCTGATCTAGAGCTGTTGTTAAAAGCGCTTGACCCACTGGGTGAATTTATATTTTGTGGGGATTTAAATGCACCCCGTGGGAATGAAACTTTCACTAGAATTGCAAATAAATACAAAGATAATATTCCACTGGAATATAAAACAAGCATTGATCAAAATTTGCACAGAGTAAAAGGTATTATGTTTATGGTAGATGGACTATTCACTACGCCTATATATAAAGCTTCCAATGTAAAATTAGTAGATGGGGTGAGTGATCATCTGGCAATTGTCGCACAAATAGAAAAGGAATAGTATGATATAATAAGTATATGAAATACAGCATGAAAATATTTTGGGTTATTTTGGCACTTGTCATTATCGGTGTTTTTGCATATTACCAACGAGCAAAAATCTTACCAGCTTATTCACCAGCTATTACTACAGAAAATGATTCAATCAAAGGATGTTATGTTGCTCGATTGAAACAGGATGTCTATACTTTACATATTACATCCCAACAGGGTGAAGTAATTCAGGGTAATGTTTCTTTTAAAAATTTTGAAAAGGATAGCTCAAGTGGAAATTTCACAGGTTTTTATCGTAACGGCGTATTGCTTGGAGATTATTATTTCAAATCCGAAGGGAGTGAGTCTCGCATGCAATTATCCTTCAAAAAAGAAGGTAACGATTTTGTTCGTGGATATGCTCCAGTGAATGAAACAGGGGACCGTTTCTTGGATCTGTCTGAAATTATCTATGACCCAGGGCAAACATTCATACTGTCTCCCGATGAATGTAGGGGGTCTTTCTAGTTATTCTACCGTGATAGGGATGGTAACTATTTTTGGAATTTTTTCTCCAGAAGGGTCGTCTTCTTTAATGACTAGGTTTGCCTTTCCTCTGTAATTATTTTTGATTTGAATATTGGCGTTATAAATTACTGGCTCGGTTGTCATCCATTCCATGGTTGTGGTTAACGGTGTTGGATCGGCAATGTCTTTATCACTAATGTCTTTTACATAAACTACCCCAGCTTGCGCTTCAAATACAGTCCAACTACAGCCTAGAGTTTCCCGATTACTATTATCAATAATCACACTGAAAGGGAAGTTTTGTCCAACCGTTTCATTTGGGCCAGGAGCGGTAGTGAGGAGACCACAATTTGAGGTCTGTTGAGGAGTGTCATTTACTAATATTGGTGTTTCTTTTGTTTTTGTCTGAAGATTTCGAGATATAACTAAAACCACTATAAATAATCCTAATATTATTAAACTTGAAGTCAAATTGAGTCTTTTTATTTTATTCATACACTTATTATAGCAAATTTTATCCATATGCTATAATAAGTGTATGAATAAAAGCAACATAGAAAAATACTTTTTCTTCGGACTCTTGCTACTTGTTGCTGTATTTTCTGTCTTTATTTTTAAGCCATTTTTATCAGTTCTTGTTATTGGGATATCTTTTACTGTTGTATTGTATCCTCTTCATCAATGGTTTATGAAACATATTACAAAATATAGTGGCCTTTCAGCCCTTTTGTGTGTGATATTTTTTATTATAGTTGTATGTGGACCATTGTTCTTTATTGGTAAAATGGTTTTTAATGAATCTGAAAGCTTGTATCGTTCTTTCTCTAATCCAGAAAGTCAGGCTACTTTTATCGAATCAGCATCCCGCTCTTTCGAAGCAGTCCTTCCTAATGGTTTACCTTTTAGTGTAAAAGACAAGTTGGGGGATGCTACTAGTTTTATATTCCAACATTTATCTGATATATTTTCTGCAACTTTGTCTACTTTGTTTATGTTTATGCTGGTAGTGATTACAATGTTTTACTTTTTAAAAGATGGTGTGGAATGGCGCAAAATGTTTCTAATGTTGAACCCTTTTTCTAATCATGAAGATGAGACAATACTACATCGACTGACAGTTGCTATAAATGGGGTTATCAAAGGGTCACTCTTTATATTAGTGATTCAAGGAATCTTGATGGGGGTAGGGCTATATATCTTCGGTGTACCAAATCCTGCACTCTGGGGAGTTTTTGCTGGGGTTATGTCCTTGGTTCCTACGCTTGGTACAGCTATTGTGTCTGTTCCAGCATTTCTTTTTTTGCTTGGGATGGGTGCAACAGGGCCTGCTATTGGTTTTGCCATATGGGCCATAGTTGTAGTTGGGATGGTAGACAATTTTTTGACACCGCTTATTGTTGGAAGCAAAATAAATGTTCCACCAATCTTTATTTTGTTTGCTGTATTAGGAGGAATTGTTCTTCTTGGGCCTGTCGGTATTCTTATAGGCCCTCTTACTATATCCCTTCTTTTCACTCTTATCGATATTTACAAAAAGCAATACGCTTCCAACCAATAAAATGAAACAAGAGAAAATTTATATTTACGGCAAGCATGCTCTAATGGAGGCTCTAAAGAATGCTCCTCAAACAATCAAGAAGGTCTTTCTAGCTCGCAACGATGATAAAGGACTTGTAAGTGCAATTGAACACGCAAATATTCCAATAAGCCAATTAGGGAAGGAGGAGATTCGAGGTGACATCTCGCGCAACTCTACACACCAAGGTGTCATTGCCCTCATTTCTCTTGATAGTTTAGTCATTTCTTATGAACAATTTATAAAAAATCTTAAAGTATCTAATGACACTGGATTAGTTTTAATGGGGGAATTGCAAGATCCTCAAAATGTTGGTGCTGTGATACGTTCATCCGCAGGGCTAGGTATTGCGGGGGTTTTAATTCCAGAGCACAATCAAGCTCCTATAACTGGTGCTGTGGTTAAAGTATCGGCTGGGATGGCCTTTCGGATCCCACTTGTACGGATTGGAAACATAAATAATGTTGTTCGGGATTTAAAAAAGCACGGATTTTGGATATATGGGCTTGATGGAGAATCAAAAGATTCAATTGTTGAAGAAAAATTTGAAGGCCCGACTGTTTTTATTCTCGGGAATGAATCAAAAGGAATTAGAGAAAAAACTCGCGAACTATGTGATGTTATGCTTCGTATTCCAATGCATCCACGATGTGAATCAATGAATGTGGCATCTTCGACTTCCATTGCCCTGTATGCATGGAGCACACACCACCCAATAAATGTTAAAAAGTAGTAATTTGTATATAGGCGTAAAAACTAGTATAATTTGCTTCATATGAAAAAATTAACAAAGATACCTATTGGTCCGGTACTTATAATTATTGCCGCAATTCTCTGGTCAGTCGATGGGGTCATACGACGCAATCTATACAGCTTACCACCTATTACTATTATATTTTTTGAGCATCTTATCGGTCTTATAATTCTTTTGCCCTTTGTGTGGAAATATTTATTAAAAGAGAAAATCTCTAAGCGTGAATGGTGGCTTTTGGTTTTGGTTTCATTACTTAGTGGGGTGCTCGGTACGGTATGGTTTACCACAGCACTACTAAAAGTCCACTTCATTTCCTTTTCTGTTGTATTTCTTTTACAAAAACTTCAACCACTTTTTGCAATTGGATCTGCATCGATCTTTTTAAAAGAAAAAATCTCCAGACAATATATCCCTTGGGCACTTCTTGCTATTGTTTCCGCTTATTTTGTGACTTTCAAAGATGGTATTGTTAACCTGGGGACAGGAGAGGGCACAGTTATTGCTGCGCTTTATGCCTTAGGTGCTGCCTTTGCGTGGGGCACGTCTACAACATTCTCCAAAATGCTTTTGGGAAAGATTTCAAGTCGTGTTGCTACTTTCTACCGATTTTTATTTGCAAGCATCATTGCATTTGTGGTGATTGTGTCGTTTGGGTACACTAGTTCACTATCAACGCCGACCACTACACAATTTGGCTTCTTTGCTCTGATAGCTGTTTCCACTGGGATGGTTGCCCTCCTTATTTATTATAAAGGCCTGGCTCGAACCCCTGTGCACATTTCTACAATCTTAGAACTGACATTTCCGTTTATAGCGATTTTGATTGATATGAAATTATATAATTCTTTCCTATCCGCTTCGCAATGGATTGCGACCCTTGTTCTTGTTTATAGTATTTATCGTGTTGTAAAATTACAGAATTCTTATGCTAATTCATAGTCATCATATTAAAGGTATTGGGAGAGGGAAAGAAATTGGGTTTCCAACTCTAAATTTATTTGTACCGGCTGATATATTGCTGGAAGATGGTATTTATGCTGTCTGGATTGTAATTAATGGTAAAACATATAAAGGGGCGTTACACTATGGGCCCATACCAACTTTTAATCAAAAAAGTAAAACAATGGAAGTGCATTTGATTGATGTAACAGATGATAATTTCCCTCATACAGATGGCGTTGAAATAGAGATTGATGTTGTGCAAAGGTTACGTGACATTAAGCGTTTTATTGAGACCGAAGATCTAACAGAGCAAATCTCTTTGGATGTTGATAAAATTAGAAATATTTTAAAATTATAAAAAATGAATTTTATAAATAAAGAAAAAGAAATAGTATTTATACAAATATTCTACCTTTTCTTACTCCCTGTATTTTTGATTTATTTTAATATCCTTCCTAAAGGCTTAAGGATCCCCATATTCTTTGTTATTTCACTATTATTGCTTGGGATTATACATCGCGCAAAATGGTCGTATAAGGATATTGGCATTTTAAAAAATTGGAGAAAGGATTATCTACCATATACACTTTTTACTATTTCAGGAATTTTGTTTTTGCTTTGGCTCGTGAGTCTAGTCCCACATAGCCCATTTTTAAGATGGTACGAAAATAAGAAATTTCTTCTCCTTTTTATCCCAATAAGTGTTTTACAGGAAATATTATTTCGAGGAATTTTATTAAAAATGCTACTTTCAGCTTTTAAAAATATACCACTTATTATATTTATCAATGCGTCTGTGTTTGCATTGATGCATGTAATCTATATTAATCACCTTTTTATATTACCGCTTACTTTTATTGGGGGAATTGCTTTTGCTTGGATGTACATAAAGTATCCAAATTTGATTCTGATATCTATATCACACACAATATTTAATTTTGTAGCTATGATCTTAGGATTTTTTGTAATTAGGTAAGTTATTTCTTACAGTCAGCGCTTGTTTTCTCTACCATAATTAGCATCTGTCGGCAAAGATCAAAAATATTCTTTTTGTACTTCAATACATGATCCTCATTTTTATACGTAATAAAAGTGTAGGCTTTTTTATGTTCCTTTAATTTATTTACGAGTAGCATTGCTTGTACAAGTGGTATTGTACGGTCATTTTCTGAATGAATTATTATTATTTTTTCTTTGTTTAGATTTTTTATACTATCAAAAATTGAAGCTTGGTCGTAGAGAGCTCGGTTGTTTTTATTTGGTAGTCCATTGAATTGCACATTGAATATAGAATTTCCTATTCTAACCAGCAAACTTTCCCAGTCGGTCACACCATTTATAGACATCGCCCCTTTAAATTCATCTGGGTTTTCGACAATTGTTCTTAATGACAAATATCCGCCGTAACTATTCCCAGCAAGATATATATCTTCAATACTAGGGTAGCTACCTTTGATTGCTTCTATGGCCTGCATAACATCTTGAACATCAATTTCTCCTACGGATCCTTTAAGGCTTTCAGCGTAATCTCTACCAAAGCCTAAGCTTCCACGGTAATCCAGTTTGAAGATAATTACACCACTTTGGCGCAAAGTTTCCAATATCCCATCGTATATACCATAACTATGGAATGGATGGTATCCAATGCTTGTTTGGCGGTATGGGCCTCCGTGGAGCCATATAAGTAGGGGGTAGGGCTTTGATAGATCTAAATCTAGTCCATCTGGTTTCATCACCACGCCATAAGTTTTACCAGCACTCACTTCTTGTTCATTAATGGTATTTTCTATAGGATTAATTCCGGGTATGTTGAAATTTTCTACATGACCTTTTTTAGGATCATATAGTCTTGGACCAAAACCTTTGTTTTCTAATTTTTCAAAGACAAGGAATTCTCGAATTCTTTTCAATGGGCCTGTGTGTGAAATATGATTTGCGATTTTCATATTAAGATTTGATTCTAAATCATACTCATAAAGTGCCCAGTCATATTGATTGGCTTTAGTGTTGGCTATATAGTAAATTGTTTTTTCATCCCATATAAAAAAATTAACAATAGTATAGCCGGTGGTAGCCAATTTTTCATCCACCAATTTTTCATCTACAATTTGGGTTGTGTCAGTTTTATAAAGTTGCAGAGATCCATCACGGTCATCAAGATATATAACTGTTTTTTTATCCGGGACAAAACCAAAAATTGCTCTCTGTTCTGTGAGCAGGTCCCAGTAAGCAACACTCTCTCCGAATGTATATTTCTTTTTAGTTTTTAGATTTTCAATAACAAAACTTCTTTTATTTTCTGGAGCTTTCGGGCTTAGATAGTAGACAAGAAGTTTTTTATCAGGGGAGAGACTTATGTAATGTGCTTTTATGGGAGCTAGCCTTTTGCGAATAGAGGTAGGAACATTTGACGTAATAGGTGTTCCAAGGGAAGTTTTTTTACTGGCTTTGCAGGTAAGTGTTTTCCAAGAGCAAAGGAAATAGGAGCTCCTTTCAATATGATGATAGCGCACGAGGGCATTGGTTTTGTCGTATCCAATAATACTGCCGTAATCAATATCAAAAGCCTTTACCGGGTAAGCGTAAAGAATAAAAGTAAAAACTAGTATAAATACAAAAAGTTTCCTCATGAATCTATTATAACACGAGGATCAAATTAACTTTAAGGAACTTAGAAAGTCTTTAAGTTCCTTGTTTCGGATTTCTTTGTATTCTCCCGGCTTTATTTTTCCTAATTCTATATTCATTATGCGGATTCTTTTTAAGTCAACTACTTTTTGGAATAGAGCTTCACACATTCGGCGGATTTGACGCTTTTTGCCCTCAGTGAGAATGATATGAAAAGTATTTTGCTTTTTACGCCACACCTTTGCAGGCTTGCTGTCGTATCCATCAAAACGTACACCGTTTGCCATCGCTCGGAGAAATGAATCTGTGACATTTTTATTTATCTCTACTATATATTCCTTCTCATGATCTCGATCTGGTGAAAGTAATTTTTCTGTGATACGTCCATCGTTTGTCATAATTATAAGTCCGTGCGAATCTTTGTCCAATCTACCAACCGGGAAGACTTTCGTAGGAAATTTTGTAAATTCTAAAATATTTTTGTCATCTTGGTTATCTTTATTGGTAGTAATCCCTACAGGTTTATTGTAAGCATAATATACATAATTTGTTTTACTCTCTTTTTCATTCACTGTTACCTTGTCGTTCTCTTTTACTTTGTCACCAAGAATTGCCTTCTTGCCATTGATAAATACCAAGCCTTTTTTAATAAGTTCGTCGGCTCCCAGTCGCGTTGCATAATTATTATGCGCTAAGTATTTATTTATTCGAATCGGATACTCCAATTTCATGGTGGCGGTGTTTTAATTGTGTTACATAATAAAGCCCAAAGAGGACGAATATTCCTAGGGCAAGAAATAAATAATTGAAAGGGAAGAAGAAGATAAACAGACTACCGAGGAGCGGGGCTACTATATAAGCCACTGGTGTCATGTCACGAAATATACTCAAGAGATATGCATCTTCTTCGCGAACGTGGGTAAAGAAATAAATTTCGGAAGTTGTTTCAATAATACTTGCACCCACTCGAGTCATAAACAAAATAATAGCCCAGAAAAGTATATTATCAGTGCTAAGTTGAGAAATTACGATAGTAGATATCCCCATAATAAGAAGCCCAATAGTAAGTAGTAGCCTTTTGTGGACTTTATAGGTATCGATAAGTTTACCAATTGGTATATTCAGTAATACAAATGGTGCAAGCATTATGGTGAAGATAATTCCGAGCTTTTCCCATCCAATTCCTATATGTTCATGCAAATAAATCGGGGTGTATACTACCATTAATGCAAAAAAGAATTGCAATATGAAATTAAGCAATGTTATTGCTCGGATATGTTTATTTGTTTTCAGAAATGTGTAAATTTTTAGAAATGGGGTTTTGGTATAAGTACGATCTTTAAATGTGCGCACGGATAAGAACATTCCCAATGCCATTACTATTGTCATCCCAAAAGCGAGAAGATAAATTGCCCTATATCCACCTTCGTGAGTTATAAGAAAGCTTGAAAGCAAAGGCGAAGCAATCCAAGCTAGATTGATTATTGTCAGATAAAGACCTCGTGTTTTTCCAATTGTATTTGGTGTACCAAAATGTTCTATAAATATATCAATGCAAAAAAATACAAGTATATTTGTGACAATAAACATAATAAAAGCAATTGAAATATATAAGGGATTTCCTGAGGCAATCAATGTAGCAAGGGATGCCATATTGATCAATATAAATACAAGCATGAGTCTGCGGTTGCCAAAATGCTTCAAGATTACTCTAGTATTAGACAAAAGAACAAGTGTAATTATTGATGCAATTGTATACAAAATTCCCACATATTTTTCTCCTACCATTTCTGAAAGGAATGATGAATTTGCATACGCAGAAAGAGCTATATGAAGAGAGAAAATAAATGCAAGGAAGTATATTCGATAAATTTTTTTTGTTGCCATTCTTTTCTTATACGCTTAATAGAACTGGGATCACTAAGGGACGCTTTGCTGTTTTTTGGAAAAGGAATTTGGATACATTATCACCAAGTTCAGTTTTGATACCATCAAAGTTCATTGGATTCATGCCACGGGTTCCGTCCTCAATACTTTTTTTGATGATTAGACGTGTTTGGTGGAGTAAATCTTGATTTTCTTTCAAGTAGATAAAACCGCGTGAAATAATATCTGGAGATTTACGTAATTTTCCAGTGATTGAATCAATTGTGGCAATGATAACAAACATACCGTCTTGAGCGAGCATTTGACGATCTCGTATCACAACATCTTGCTCATCTCCCACAGAGAATCCGTCTACCATCATCGGAGCTGACGGCGCTTTTTCTTTTCGTACGCCAATTTTTGTACCATTGTCTGTGATTTCAATAAGTGATCCATTGTCTGGAACAACAATATTTTCTTCTGGCATTCCAAGTTCCATAGCCAGTTCCTTGTGTCGAACAAGCATAGAGTGCCAGCCGTGAATAGGGATGAAGAATTTAGGATGAGTTTTTCTATGTAGCCATTTTACATCTTCTTGGTTTCCGTGACCTGTGGCGTGAATTGTTTCTTCGCTTGTACGATAAGAAATAATCTTTACACCGTGACGAGCCAAGTTATCCTTTAATCTTTGTACCGAAATTTCATTTCCTGGAACGATACTTGCTGAAAGAATAATTGTGTCACCTTTACGGATTGTGAATTTATTATGAGTTTTATTTGCAGCACGATTGAGTGATGCAAATTCCTCACCTTGCGCACCTGTCATAAGCACGATTACTTTGTTTGGTGGGTAATTGTCGGCATCTTCTACTGGAATAATTGTGCCTTTTTTAGGTACAAATAATCCTGCTTGTTCACAGACTTCCATATTTGTCTTTAAGCTTCTTCCGTCGAGCACCACTTTTTTACCTAGAGTTTCAGCAATTGCCACAATTTTTACTAAACGAGTAATATGTGAAGCAAAGGCTGCAATAATCATACGACCGCTTACAGACCGGATAAGTCTCTCAAGCCCCTCATGCACTTTTATTTCTGGGAGTGAGAATCCTTCGTTCTCAATATTGGTTGAATCGGTCATCAAGAGCAGTACATTTTCTTTATCGAAAAATTTGTACTCTGCTTCTTCTTCATCTGTTACTATTCCATCAATTTGATCGAGCTTGTAATCTCCTGGAGTCACAATTGACCCGTATGGTGTTTCAATAACGATTCCCATCGAATCAGGTACAGTGTGGGTAACTCCAAAGAATCGAATTTTCATTTCACCCGCATAGATTACACTATCTTTTTCCACAATGTTTGCATTTAATGGTGGTAAATGTGAAAATTCTTCTTGGCGTTTTTTCATCATAAGAATTGATAAATTGCGAGAATATAATGGGGGATTTCCTATCCGATTCATTACAAGGGGAATCCCTCCAATATGGTCTAAGTGTCCGTGTGTCACGATCATGGCTCGGATCTTATCTTTGCGTTCTTCCAGGTATGTTGTATTTGGAATTATATAATCAATACCTGGAGTTTCATCAGTTTTGAATTGCATACCAGCATCGATGACGATTATATCGTTACCGATTTCGATTGCTGTCATATTTTTCCCGATTTCTTCTACTCCGCCAAGTGGAATAATTCTAATGACCCCTGCTTCTGGGGCGGGTATTTTTGAATTATTTCGACTAGATGTTTTGTGTGGAGCCATTGGGTTTCTTTGTCTTCCGCCTCCACCTCGATTTTGTTTTGTATTACTGTACTGGTAACTTTTACGAGCAACACTTTTTTGGTTCTTGTGATCTGGCTTCGTGTTTGTTCCACCATGAGTAGTAGTTGGGCGAGTGTGAGTATGAGTACTCGTACTTTGAGTTTTATGGACAACTCGAACAGGTGTCCGGCTTAAAGGTCGACGATTATTATTGTTGTGGAAAGTGCGTGGCCCTCGATTATTGTTGTTTTGTGTTATTTCATCCATTCTTTTTTTATCATTTACTGATTTTAATTAATAATTATTTTTGGTTAGTAAAAATTTTCCAAACCTGATCTGTATCTAAATACCAAGAGTAAATAGAAGAGAATCGATTTGAAGCAAGTGTAATTTCAAGATTATCTGGCATATGCATATTTTTCTTTATTGCATATATATATTTTGGAGAATATATAAAAACAGCAGGGATATCATTTCTAAATAAACTTATAAATTGCTCATACCTACTTTTCCGTTCATCAGGACTTTTAATTTTTTGTATGTTCTCCAATAGAGTGTCGGTAGTTTTGTTGCCGTATAAAGCAATATTGAGCCCTGGTTCTGCGCGTTGGGACGAGTGCCAGAAAGCGAATAAGTCTGATTCATGATTAACCACTTGTCCAAAAAGAAGAGCTTCGTATTTTCGGCTTCGGATAAGCTGATTTAATTGACCTGTTTCATATACTTTGATTTCTATTCTCATCCCAAGAGCTTCGAGCTGGTTTTTGATTTCTTCTGCTGATATTTTTAATTCCTCAGCATCTCCAGTTGTGATAGAGAAATATAAACCTTGCGTTGGGGTGGAAACAGTTTCTGTAACTTTTTTCTTGTTCTTTACTACAGTTCTTTTTATTGTTCCACCTTTTTGTAAGTACCCATCTTGGTTACGTGTCCAGCCTGCCTTTGCAAGGAGAGTGTTTGCTTCATCTATGTTTGCATTGATTTTATTCTCGGAACTTTCTTTTAGTACACTTGATGGTATTGGATGATTTATAGGGGACCCGTATCCATCTAACGCTTTTTCAATAATTACATTTCGATCCAGAGCTAAATCAATAGCTTTTCTTACCGATGGATCACCGAGAACGCTCGCCTCATTAGTATTGAAGAAAAGTCCAAAAACGCGAGGCAATACTGAAGTGTGTAAATTCAAATCACTAGTATACATAGGGCTGAGTCCTCCTGCTTGATCGATAGACCCATTTCGCAATGCGCTTATTATATCTTTTTCATTAGCGTATGAGATTATTTTAACTTCTTTAATTTTAGGTGTCCCAAGACTAAAATGTTTGAAACGTTTTAATGTATATATTTTTGGTATTCCTTCTGCGTCACGAGTTACTTTTTTTACCATATATGGTCCACTTCCAATTGCTTTTGTGTTTAACAATTGGGAATTAAATTCGCTTGGCCCTACATTTTTCCAAAGACTCATTGGTAATATTCCAACTGTAGTATTTTCTAAAAATGACGCTGATGCTTGATTGAGGTTAAATTCAATAGTGTAGTCATCTTTTTTTACAACATCTATACCATCCCATTGAACACGACGAGGACTCTTTATAATAGGGTCTTTGATTGCATTGATTGTAAAAATTATATCATCGGTGGTTATGGGATCTCCGTTATGGAATTTTAAATCTTTTTTCAAAGTGAAAGTGTATTTCGTATCCAAGTTGGAAATTTCATAAGTTTCAGCTAGATCTGTCGCCAAGGTTCCATCAGGCATTTTACGCATTAATCCAGAATATACTAAAGACGTTAAATCTTCATCTGCATCAGAAATAGCCAATACCGGATTTACAAAGGTAGGTGTCCCCAAAATACCCTCAGAGAATGAACCTCCATCTGCTGGTACGGACACTAAAAATTTATCATTTATTTTGTCGAGCATTACAAGAACGGAAATAAAAGCTACTAGAGTAAAGAAAGCTGAAAGCCAAAATTGTTTTTTGGATAAAGATTGGAACCCTAGAATAAAATTTTTCTTTTTAGGAAATTTTGCTTGTTTTATAAATTGTAAAAATTTTTGCATAAAGTAAAAATCATCAAAGCACAGGTTATAGTATTATACGGAAATGACCATACAATAGGGTCATTTCTTTCTTGTTATTTTAAATTCAAATTATTTAACGAGTATTGCAGCGAATGCTGAGACAACCAGAAGGATACCGATTACAATCGTTGTGTAGAATAGGAATTTCTCAAAGCCACGGCGAGTACTATGGATAGTGTCTCCATCTCCGCCTCCAAATACTCCTCCAGATCCAGCGCTTGAATGCTGGAATAGGATAGCTACTGTGAGAATTATGGATAGAATTACCTGTATATAAGGTAGCATGTTAGCAATAATCGTCATTGGGATAGTATAGTAAATTTTAAATAAAAATGCAAACCCAGGCATCTAATTTTATTATTTTTTCAAATTATCGCGTATTTCAGTTAAAAGCTTTTCACTTTTAGTAAGTTCTGGTTCAATAGCGGGTTTTTCTTTTTTAAAGCGATTCATTTGTTTAATAATTATGAATATTGAAAATCCAATTATTAGGAAGTTGAGAACATTGTTCAAGAAAAGTCCATATTGTAGGATTACAGCGCTAGTGGTACTTGTGGCTTCTTTTAAAATAAAAACTTTATCTGAAAAATCAATCCCTCCTGTTAGTACTCCAATAGGAGGCATAATAATGTCTTTGACTAATGAGTTCACAATTTGACCGAACGCTGTACCAATCACCACACCGACTGCTAAATCGACAGCGTTACCCTTGAGAGCAAATTCTTTGAATTCTTTTAACATACAGTTATTATAGCTTTTTTAGCCTTTAAATCAAATACTATATGTGGTTTTAAATAATGCTTGACTTCTTATTTTATATGTATATAATGGTCCTTACAGTCTGGTGATATCCGGCTGTTTTAATTTCGTTGACAAAGCAATAGTTTGAAAGGTAAATCCGGTCACTCACGAGTGACAGGATAAACATAAATCAAAGCCCACTAAATTTTATCCAAATTAGTGAGGCGCAAGTTAAGTCAGTTATAGGAATAAAAAGTATTTTTTCTTTTGTTCCGTTCTATTTTAAAGTAGAGTTTGATCCTAGCTCAGGATGAACGCTGGCGGCGTGGATAAGGCATGCAAGTCGAACGGACTTCATTTTTCCAGAGATGCGATTATATCAAGTCAAAGGTCGTTTGAAGTTAGTGGCGAACGAGGTAGTAATACACAGGAATCTCCCCCTAAGTTGTGAATAATCCATCGAAAGGTGGACTAATACACAATGGTCCCTCCGGGGTAAAGTTTTAACGCTTAGGGAAGAGCCTGTGAAGTATCAGCTAGTTGGTAGTGTAATGGACTACCAAGGCTATGACGCTTAGGGGAGGTGAGAGCCTGACCCCCACCGATGGGACTGAGACACGGCCCATACACCTAC
>JACCDG011503262.1_pt1 | contig 26630 bp, 32 predicted proteins | sample 7442471 | NCBI WGS metagenome assembly JACCDG01 (sample SAMN15323444, study PRJNA562643) | freshwater metagenome | isolation source: river surface water | place: USA:Blue River Watershed | collected 2017-08-17 | reverse complement strand
TGGCTAGTCTTTATCACAATACTCAGAGTGTTGATAATTCAATTATACACGAGTAGCAATTGAAAATCAAGCTTTGAGTAAAAATTAAACAGTCATTATCTCCGGTGCGGGGCGTTCGACGGAACAAACCGCAATTCTAATCCGAAGATGATGGTTTTACCGGAGCACTAAATGTCAATTCAAGTCAAAAAAAAATCCTTAACATCCCGCAAATCTATTGAAGTTACAAAAGACACAAGTGGAGCAATAAAGCTTCAATCTTCTACTATCATCAAAAAACCACAAAAAGAGCTTTACTGCTTAGATTTCGTCTCTACCGTTACTAGTTTTAGTTCCACAACTGACATTCTTAGAGAAAATATGGAGCTAATTTGCTGGGTAAATTCACCAATTAAAGAGCAAGCTGAGCGTATTGGATGGGTTGAAGATGAGAAAAAATTACCAATTTTTGATAATAATGATCTTTATATGCCGCACGACCTATTTTACAACGTCTGTGATACTAAGTTTTTGCGTCAATATTGCCCTCATATTCGCCCGTCAGCACCAACTAATCAGCAAAGTAATATAGGTGGTAGCTACGGTAAAGGAAGGGCTGCATAATGGACCACATAGTGATAAATAAAACCGTCGCAAAAGAGTATGGAATTAATATTTCAATTATCCTAAATAATTTTGTTTTCTGGGATAGTATAAATAAAGCAAATAAGTCTGATTACCACCTTAGGGATGGTAAATATTGGATTTACTATAGTCATAAATCATTATCTGAGCATCTTGAGATTTTAACTGAAAGACAAGTACAGGTAGCTATTACCAAAATGCTTGAAGAGGGATTGATTGAGCTTAGTACTGTTAATTATAATCAATCAAAATTCGATAAAACAGCATGGTATTCTTTAACTGAAAAAGGGTTATCTTTTTTTGTTAGTCCGACGCAACATAATGTTACATCGAAGCATACGCCAGAAGTAACACCGACGCAACATAATGTTACGACTATACCTGATGGTAACCACAGAGAGAACACTAATGGTAACCATTTAGCTGCGCCAGCGCATGGAAACGTAAACGCGATTCCAGCTTCGCCAAATATTCGACCAAATTTAAAAATCAAAATTTCCGACGATATCCGAGATTCAGCCTATACCGCTTGGCTGGAAATCATCAACCGTAAAAAGATGGAGTTTACCGAATACGAGATGATGGCAATCAAAGCCTATGCATACTCAAAACCAAACCTACCAATGCATGAGATTGAATCAAACCTGTATCTGTTGGATAAATGGCTGTATGAGGGTAAAGATGTGGAGGATAGTTTGAGGCAATCGCTATCGACCAGATCACTAATCAAGCCAGGTTTGAGGGTGGCATTTGATTCCAAGAACAACAGAATTTTGAGCGTTGAAACACTAAATGTGGTGAGACAAAACCAACTTGCCAGAGAGAAAGCGCAGCAAGGTGCAGCATGATAGCAAATCTCAAACTACCTTACCCAGTGAGTACAAATACCTACTGGCGTAACAACAATGGACGTACACACATCAGTGAAAAAGGCGCAGTATTCAAAGTTACCGTACAGCGTAGCTATCAGTGGACCATGAAATTGATTGCTGATGATGTTGAGCTAGCAATTAAAGTCCATCCGAAGCTAACTAAAAAAGGTGTAGCTAGTAAAACTTTGATTGACTTAGATAACTGCACTAAATGCGTGCTAGATAGCCTGATTAATGTGGTTTATCACGATGATAAGCAAGTGAAGAAAATCATACTGGAATATGGTGAGCCGATCATTAATGGTGGTGTAACTGTTGGAGTTAATTTATTTGGAAAAGGAAATTAAAATGAATAAAAACGAATTTGTGCAATTAGCTGGATGTGCGGAAGGTTGGATGATTAACCGCGCAGGAGTGGTTAAGTCTACTAACGGCAAGACGCTTATAATATCACCAGCTGGGAATGTTACGGTTAAGCTCGTGAATGGTAATAATCGGGCGGTGAAAGTATCTGAGCTATTAGAGCGTAACTTTGGGATTAATGCCGCTGATAGTGAAGTGGGTAACACTGTAGAATCAAACGAAAGCGTTGAGCTAGTATCTGAGGCTACCCAAGAGGATAAGATTGCAACAGTGAGTGATTTAAGCTGTTTTAGTATTGAAGAGTTAGAGAATGAGATTAATCGCCGAATAAAAATATACAACAGTACTAATGAGGTCGTGGAAATATTAAATAAAGCTACTACTGACTATGGTAGAGATGTTGTAGATGCCGCAATTGCTAAGTTTACTGGTATTTAACATGACATTCAAATCATTCAGAGAATTAGGTAAATACTGGTTTCAATTCATTAGCCAGAGTAAAAAATCATCATATGCCACGCACTTGGAAGTTAAAGAGTCAAGACAAGAAATAGAGAGGTTTGCTCGTGAAAATCGCTGCATTGGTTATCATGATTCGCGTTGCGATTAAACGGGTGCTGCTCAAGTCGCTTGATACGAGTTATAGAGTACAGATATTTAAAATTTGGGGTGATAGATGATTCAAAATATAAAACTTTATCTGCTAGAAAATAACACAGGTCAAATACCAGGCGTTAAAGAAAATCCGCGAGATCTAACTGGTGATGGTTTTGCCAAAGCTAAGCAGTCTATTAAAGACTTTCCAGAAATGCTTGAGGTTCGTACCTTAGTTGCTGTTAAGCATGAGGATAGATTCGTTGTAATTGGAGGGAATCAGCGCCTAAGAGCAATGCGTGATCTTGATTATGATAATGCACCTGTTATGGTAGTTGATTGGCCAGTGGACAAGATTAACGAGTTCATCATCAAAGATAACGTTGAGTATGGAGTTTGGAATTTTGATCTATTAGCTAATGAATGGGATTCTAATCTACTTGTTGACTGGGGTATGAACCTACCTGTGGACTTTGGCGATGTTGATGATAGTTTAATTGGTGGACAATCTGATGTAGATGATGTTCCAGAAGCTCCAGAAGTGCCAAAATCTAAACTGGGTGATATTTGGATATGCGGTAAACACAGAGTTATGTGTGGCGATAGCACAAGCATTGATGCGGTAGAAAAGCTTATGGCTGGACAGAAAGCTGATTTTGTACTGACTGACCCACCATACAACCAAGAGACTAATGGCGGATCCAAAGGTGAAATTGGAGCAAGCCTTAGAAAGCAATCCGGTGATATTGCTCACCTTTGCAATTTTGAGCCTGAAACATTGCTGCCAATTCTGCCTATTGCGCATAAAAAAGGAATCATGAATGCAACTATTTTTTGCAATAAAGACCTAGTACCTAGGTATCTAAATTGGGCCGTTGATAACAAATACAGTTTTAATATACTGGTCTGGAAAAAGCCGTCTGCCATCCCACTAGGCGGAAGCTATCAGCCTGATGTTGAGTATTGCTTGGTTTTTCGCAGGTCTGCTAAGTTCAATACTAAGCAGCAAGGAGTTTCATATTCCAAGGTGCTTGAGTATAAGCGAGAGACTGGGCTGCATCCAACTATGAAACCTGTAGATATGCTAGAGAATCAGGTCAAAATTGTTTCTGACAGTGGTGACTTGTGCCTAGATTTATTCGGCGGCTCAGGCTCAACACTAATCGCCTGCGAAAAAACAGGCCGAAATGCTTTCCTGATGGAGCTGGATGAAAAATACGTTGACGTAATAATCAACCGCTGGCAGGACTTTACAGGCAAAGATGCTATCCTTGAGTCAACTCAGCAGAAGTTTAACGAGCTTTAATATGCAAAAGTATATCAAGAATTACATGAAAGCACGCAATTTAGCTCCATCTGACATAGTAGCGTGTGAGTGCTGCGGTGCTCTTGCAGTGGATATACATCATATCGTATTCAGATCACATGGTGGTACTGATGATTATTCAAACCTGATTGCACTAGATAGAGACTGCCACCGCAAAGCACATAGCAGCAAAGAGTTTAATGAGAGATTAAAGCAGATTGCGAGTAGAAGATAATGGCTAGAAAATTAAAAACATCTGATTGGAGTGAGATTGAGGCTAGATATAAATCAGGTGATAAGATTAGAGCAATAGCCAGAGATTTTGATATTCCTCACGGCACTATTCAAGCTCGAATAAAGAAAGAAAATTGGACTCAGGAAATAGCCAGCAAAATAACTGATATAAAACAGAAAATTAATGAAATTAGCCAAGTGGCTAAAATTGAAGAGATGCCAATAATTGAGGCTAAAATTCAGCAAGAAGTATCAGAACAATTAGCACTTATAAAGTCAATTCAAAACTTGGACAAAGGCGCTTTAAATTTGCATGGTATAATATTAAAAAAAACTATTAGCAAAGCAATGAGTGGTGAAATGTCAGAACAGGAAGCGAGTCGAATTGCTCAATCAATGGGGTTAAGTGTTGACAAAGTCGCAGCACGTGCAGGAATAGGCAGAGAACCACAAACGCAAGTAAATATTCAAAACAACAACACAGCCACGGCAACAGTTGAAGATGTTAAGAAAATAGTTCAAGACTTAAAGGAGATGTTTTGAAGCTAGAACCATTTGAAAAAAAGTTGATATATCTGTTCAATCTTGCAGCTAAATCTCCGCTCGGTGTTAAGCCGATATTTTTTGGCGATGGGCGCAAAGTCGATAGTAATTCAATTCGATGCACTATTGATTTTAATAACTCGCGGATTCCGACAGAAGCAATAACTCTTGCCTGGAACACTGTTGAAAGATGCAAGAAATTACTTGATGATAACCAAATGGCTTTCATGTTCTTTCACTATCGCTACGGCTATGAGGATTACTATGAGTCTCAACTTACTGATGGCTTAGCAATATTAACTGGTGAATGCAAAGAGCTTGCTGCAGTAGTCTTATCTGGATACCGCGAAGGGAAGGCTACTCCTTTGGCTGAGATTGCGGCAGCTTTTGAAATGGGGTATAGCACTGCAAACGATGCTTGCCGCAGAGTCAGACGCGAGATAACAAAATTAAAAAATGTTATCCGTTTTAAGACGATTGATTTGCTTGTAGATGCTGGATATTTAGATTAATGTTAAAAAAAATTGACATTGATTTTCCCAAAATGGTACAATTCTGCAGTTAGGACAATTATGTCCAAAAAATATAAGCCCCGAGATAATCGGGGCTTTTTGCATTTTTAGGCGTAAATTTCATGACAAAATACCATGTAACCAAATTCAAAGCAGATAGAGACTTAGCGATAAGTTTAAAAATCAATGACGCTGTCGCAAATGCACTCACTGGATTATCTGGCAAGTACGATCATGAGAATTATTTAAAAGCAGTTGCAAATAATGTCACTACTGAGCAACTATCTGCACTATACGGTGCGAGTTGGCTGGCTAAAAAAATAGTCAACGGTCGCCCAAATATCATGACGAAAAACTGGCGCACGATGAAGTTTGAGCAGGCTGAAAAATATAAACTCATAGAGAATAAATTCAAGCTTGATAATGTCGTTAATGATGCGCTTTGCTTATCTCGACAATTCGGGACTGCGTATATCTTCATGGTTTTTGATGATGTTAGCAATTTATCTGAATTAAGAAACCCGATTGATATAGAAAATCTTGGAAATACGACTTTAAAAAATCTGATTACTTACACAGCCGGACAAGTCAATGCTGATATTGAATCAATTGAACAAGATACTTTCTCACCAAATTACGGGCAGCCGGAATATATACTAATTAGATTTCAAGTCCAAAACAGCACACAAGAATACAAAATACATAGAACTAGATTGATTAAGGTCGATTCTGGAATCATTAATAATTATTCTGAGCTAAGGGCGCGTAATTTTGTTGATGATTCTATTTTGAGTGATTTGTATTTACCGATTCTGCGTTATGAATCAGCTCAAAAGTCTGTAAGCACAGCAATCAAAGAGCTTAGCGTAACAGTCACAAAATCTAGCGCATTAAATCAAAAGCTTACTAGCACAGATCAAAAAGAAGTATTTAGCGCATTCAAAAAAATAGCTACTGAAAAAAGCATGGTAAACGGCGTTCTGTTGAATCCAGAAGATAGTTTTGAGCGTCCGCAATTAAGTCTAGGCGGAATACCCGAGACTGTTGATGTTATTAAAGAAGATATCTGTGGTGGTAGCGGATATCTAATGCAGATGCTTTTTGGCAAGAAACAATCTGCAGGACTGAATAACAACAACAAAGAAGAAACCAAGGTTTTTTATGCTGGAGTAAAAGAAGAACAAGAAAAGCGGCTGCGTCCGATTCTCAACACGCTTGATAGAGTTTTACTGGCAACGTATTTTGGCATTACAGACGAGGTTGAGTTTGAATTTAACCCGATTCGAGACAACGACGAGTTAGAAGATGCACAAATTTCATCCCTGCAAGCCGCGTATGACAAGATATATTTAGAAAATCAGGTTATTAGTCGCGATATTCTAGCTAGAGAGCTCGCAAAGCGTGGTGTATATTCTGGCATAACAGAAGAGTATATCAACTCTCTTGAAAGCGGCAAGTTAACAGCCGAGAACTGGAATCAAGTAGATGCAAATAAATCCGATACTTCAACTAATCAAATCAGCGGTTAATAACAGTGAAAAACGCCAGCTTAAATATCCAAACAATGAAATAGTTCTCGGTGCGATTCCTGTATCGCGTAAGGCTGAGAACTATCAGCAAGATGAGCTAGTAAAGCTTGTTAAATATATCAATAGTCAGATTAAGCAGAAACTATTACCAAAACTTAAACTCTACGAACCGTATTATCAAAAGCAAAAACCTATTGGCGATGGCTTGCTGCGCGATGTTGATTACGTACAAGATATTAAAGATGCGATTGCTGAGATATTCGTATCATTTCAAAGTGACAAATTTAGAGAGTTAGTTGATAGGCTAGTCCGCGAAGTTGTGACGCAATCAGCCACAGATTTTAATAAATTATTTGCTCTGGAAGTTAAAAAAGCTGTTGGAGTTGATATATCGCCGCTACTTGGTCAGTATTACGAAGATATTGGGCTTGCAACACAGATTAATTCTGATATGATTGTCACGATACCAGAACAGTATCTGAATAGAGTGCAAGCATCTGTATTAAGAAATATGGAGCAAGGGCGGCGATATGAAGAATTAGCAAAAGACTTACAGCGCGAATACGGAATTAATGCCAATCGTGCAAAATTAATAGCACGAGATCAAACAGGAAAGCTCAATCTTGCGATAACTGAGGCTCAAGCTAAGAACGTCGGCTCAGATGAGTTCAAGTTCTCGACTTCACATGATGAGAGAGTGAGAGCCACTCACCGCGCGGCAGATGGTAAGCCTTGTAAGGTTGGCGATTCAATCTATAATTTACGTTACGACGTTCAATGTCGTTGCGTGTTGTTGATAATAATTAAATGGGATTAAAGAATGGCGAAGATATTTACTCAGATATTTGATGCTGGGACGAAGCGAAAGCAAATCAAGAATGGTTATCTCTTGATTGAAGATAACATCGTCGCTCGCACTGGCATTCAGAAATATAAAAAAAAAGAACTCGGGTTAGGTGATAGCAATGAAATTATCAACGTCTATCGACCTCCTGAGCAAGTTTTTGATGTTGACAGTTTAGCAAGCTACGAAGAGTCACCAATAACTATTCATCATCCAAAGCAATTTGTTGATGCAAGCAATCATGATAAATTAAGTGTTGGTGATCTAGTCAGAGTTAAGCCCGAACAGGAAAGCGGTTTAGTTCGCGCTGATTTAATTGTTAAGACTACAAAAGGACTGAGAGCAATTAAAGACGGTCTCAAGCAGATTAGTATGGGCTATGACGCGAATATTATTCTGCAAGACGGTGTAACTCCAGACGGTGAGCAATATCAGGCTTTAGCGACTAACATCAAAATTAATCACTGCGCTCTAGTGCCCGTCGGTAGAGCAGGTGTAGCAAGACTTAATGACTCAGTTATCGAGTTAGAAGATTTACATAACCAATCAACGGAGGAAAATATGAGCGTTGAAGAACTACAGGCGGCATTAGCCAAATTGACCGATGCGGAGCGCGAATCCGTTTTGGGAAATAAAGCTACTGCATTAACAGATGAACAGATTCAGCAACTTGTTACTGCACAAGCTGAGATATTAGCTACGAAAATTACTGATGAAAAGATTAAGCAGACAAGCGAGTTACAAGACACGATTAGTCGCGCGAAAGTCTTAATTAAGGACTATCAACCAAAGGCGGAAGCTGATCGTCGTCAAGTTATGCTTGATGTAATGAATACTGCTGCAGGTAATCAGTCTATTAAAAAGATGCTTGATGCAATGTTTGCTGGTGCAGACCCGCAAGCCTTAAATGATACTGCATTATTTACTGGTTTTAATTTCATCACAAATATGGTTCGAGATTTGCCCTACATGGTAACTGATTCAGCTTCAAGTAAAATGAATGATGGCGGCTTATTGATTAATCCTCAATCAACCACAAAAACTCAGGGCAATAAGGTTAACGTAACAGTTGACGATATTTTGGCAAGATAAGAAAGGTACAAGATGAATAATTTTCAAATGCAGCCAAATGGCTTGCAAGAAGGACAGCTAACAAGCGAAGCTAGTCGCGCATCAATTGAAACAGGGCTTGCGAATGCCAACGGCATTAAGCCTGGTATGTTATTAGTTAGATTAAGTACTGGTAAGTACGGTTTACCAAGCGCAGATACTGACGTAAATGTTTATCCAGTTCTCAATCATAAGAATAAAGTGGCTTGGAGCGCAATCGGTGATGCTGAGTTTACTTATGAACAAGATAAGCCTTTGCCGATTTTACTAGATGGGCAAATTGCGCTTAAATCAGTTTCTACCGCAGTACGCGGTGATCCAGTTTACTGTCGTTTCCAAAATGGCAACGTCGGATATATCCAGAACACTGCACATGCTGACTGTTTCTTAGTGCCGTGGCTTGAGTATGACGGCGATTGTGGCGCTGGCGACATTGTGCCAGTAACTAAATTTAATTTACCACGGAGTTAATATGTTATTTACAGTTGAACAAATTAAAAAATCAGAAGCGGCATACTCTCGCGCAATCTCGCGAGGTGCAACACAAGCGACATTACTAGATGGTTGGGAGTCAAAACCCACAGAGCAGTTAATCAGTAGCGGTGCTCTTGAGGCGGTGATTCGCCAAGCTAGTGAGTCTAGGATTGAAGATGCTGAAGTTTGGGCTAAAAATATCCTAGGCGATAAGCGCGATTCAAAAATAATGGTTAATGATGCACCTATGAATGCAGTAGCGTTTTTAGTGCCGCAATTAGCGAAAATCGAGACACTTATTCAAACAGTGCAGTACTCACCATTGACTTATCGCAATTTAGTTACTGTCGACAACTCAGTTGATCCACTTGATGATCATGTTATGTTCTATCGTCTTGGTTTTGGTGGTAATCCAAATTATGGCGTTGATCTAGCGACTACCGATATTCCAATGATTAACTCTGAGCGCTCTGCTGATCGCGCTGAATTATTCAATGGTACATTAGGTTATACGGTAACGAAAGAAGAGATCGGCAAAGCTTTGCGCACGGGCACTAATCTTGACGCACAAAACGCATTATACTGCCGCCAAGCAGTCGAACGCGCTCAAAACACAATTGCGCTAAAAGGTTGGACGGACCCAAAAACCAAGTTTACTTGCAAGGGTTTATTTGATTTACCAAGCGGCAGCGTAGGAACGACAATCAACGCGACAAAAGATTTTGTGACTTCTGCTGGTGCAGTTAATGTTACTTATGCTGAATTTTCTAAGCAATTAGATGATTTTCTTGAGGCTCTACATGTCTCAACTGCGTATAATGTTTTGACAGACCGTTTGATTTTTGACACAACTTATTTTAGTGCATTTTCACGAGAGATTATCAACACGACTGATGTTCGAGTTACATACATTGAAGCGTACTTAGCGAATAACTACGTTACTCGTAATGGCGGCACTCTTCAGATTGTATCGGACTTTAATTTGAATGGGTTTGGTGTAACTGGCAATGCTAACACGCAAAAACATCGAATCGTTGCGACCAGCTCAGACGGTTTAAATAGCAAAATGTATCAAGCTAAGACATTTAGTTTTGAGCAACCTCAAATGCAGTACTTCCGCATTGAGTTGTTCGGTAGTTTTAAAATGAGTCCCTTTGTTGTAATTCGTAAAGAAACAATTGGTTATCTACAACGGATCTAAGTCAGTGGCTTAGAGTACTTATCGAACCAGCTTTTTTAAGCTGGTTTTATTATTTATTTTAGGTGTAAAAAATGGCTTTAACTTTAGCAGAATTTAGAACTCGACACCCTGAATTTAATCCAGTTGCAGATGCGAGAATCAATACATATCTAAATGATAGTCTTGCATATGTGACAAGTCCACCGCTAAAATTTTCAATCACGCCGCAAGAGATTCAAGCGCAAGCGTTAGTTATCGCGCATTGGTGTAGCTCAATTCCGCAAGTTGATAATGATGGCAATGCTGTAGATACTGGCAATACAGCGAGTGAAACTAGTTACAAAGTTGGCAATATTCAGATTGTCGAAAAAAATACAAGCGGCACAGCTTCAGCAAGCAAAAGTAGCAGCTATCTATCTGAATTTGCAAGTACTAGCTATGGACAGCAGTATATCTCAATTCTAAAGCTTTATGACCCAAATAACACAGGAGCTGGAAGCGGAGCGAATGCTAAACCATTCTACGGTGCGTATCAATTTGGGGGGATTCTGCGATGAAGAAGATCATTGACTTAAATATCAAAATAACCAAAGATATTACAGATAAGATAGTGAAAGAACTCACGACTTTAGCAGGACATGAAACGGTAGTTGGTGTTCCAGAAGGTTCAGGAAATGAAGATAATGGACAGTCTATTGCTTATGTCGCATCAATTCACGAATTTGGCTGGCCATCAAGAGGTATTCCTAGGCGTAGTTTTTTGATTGACACAGTCACAGAAAATAGCAACAAATATAGTCTATTGCTTGGTGGATATATCAATAATACATTGGGGAGCGGCAGCATAATGACTGGGTTAAATAAGCTAGCAAGCGAAATGCAAAACGACGTATTAAAAAAATTTGACACCAACAACTGGCAACCGCTCAAGTATCGCGAAGGTTCACCGTTAATTGATACTGGCTCGCTACGTCAGTCAATCCGTGGCGTAGTCAGAAAGAAATAACCCAAAGAAAAACCCCGCATAAGGACTGCAATCCAGCGGGGTTTTTAACTTTAACAACAAGGTATTATAGCATAAAATGAATTTATACAGTAACAGGAGTTTTATTATGGTTTTAGAAATCATACGAGATTCAGCGGCACTACAGGCGATGTTCTATATTTTTATTGCGGCAAGCGTGATAAAAACAGCAATCAAGTATCTGCCAGAGATTTTTTAAACAATTTAAAAACAAAGAGTAATTATGTTAACACCCAAAATGCGGAACAAAATAACAAAAGCTCTATTACATCCTGACATTAAACAAAATTTTACCATTTTGCGTAAGTCGCTAGACTTGCCGATTGAAGCGATAGCAATGTCCGGTTCTGTTCAGCCAAAAAATGATGCAAACTCAGGCGATATTACTAATCGCTTAGATGGTTATATTAGCGGTGAAGTTATCGAGCTGTATTCAAATACTGAAATTATCGGCTACAACCCAAATTATGAGCCTGACATTGTGCGTTGGAACGACAAAGACTATCGCATAGTCAGCTGTCAAGACTGGGGCGGTTTGTGGCAAGCAGAGGCGCAATTTATCGCGTTTAGCACGGAGTCAACAAACCCAACAAATCCAATTCAGCAAAAAGCGATTATCGGAATCGGTAATAAATTCGTGTTGAGTTATGTGCCTGCAGCAATTCTTGGTGACGTAAATATAGTAAATGAGAGCAACCAGACTATTGCAAGCACAGCCGACGTAACAATTCTGAGCGGTGGGGAGTGCCAGATTAACACATCTACCAGCTACACGGGCAAGTACGCTATAGTAATTTTTGAGGTTTAGCCATGGATTACGCTCAAATCATAGCTGATTACTTGAAGATGATATTACTAGTCCCAGACAAAATTGTTTTTACATCAAGGCAGAATCTACCTCAACCATCAAGTAAACATATATATGTCGATTTTCTGAAAGCAATCCCAGTTGGATATGGCTGCATTGTTAAATCAGCCAAGCATGACGACTCAGGTGCTGTTATTGATGATATTGATGAGAAAATTAGGCAGCAATACGCGCTTAAATTCAATATTCATGTGTATAACTTTTCTGCTATTGAATCAGCTGAGTTACCGCTGAAACTGAATAATCTAATCAAGACTTCAGAAGTTAGAAAAATGTTTGCAGAAAAGGGAGTTGCGATTCAGTATATCAAGTCAATTGGAGATTTTGGCGATATGTACAATAATCAATGGCTACCACGCAGCATTTTTGAGTTAACGGCTAAAGCTGAGTTTATTTCAGAAAATACGTTGCGCGAGATTAAACACTTCCAAGTTGAAAACAAAACAACTAATTAATAATTTAAAAAAGGAAAATTAATGCAAGGTTTACCAATTGAGACGTTAGCAGACGTTCAGACGTCGCCACCATCCACACCGATGGCAAAAAAAGATTTTGGCATTGGGTTGTTTCTATCTGATAATACATCGGATTTGGCTGCAACAGCTGTACCCAAGTCATATTACACATATAGCGAGGTTTTAGACGATTTTAGCAGCACTACCGAAGAAGCAAAAGCTGCTGCGATGTGGTTCGGGCAAAAAACACGCCCGCGAGTGTTTAAAATCTATACTTATGACACCACCGCTACTCCACTTGTTGCTAATGCTGCAAATTTAGCGCTTGATGCTGATTCTGATTTTCACTACATCATGGCTAGCGTGAATATCTTGAGTACGGAAGCTGTTGCGCTTACGTTCTTGCAGTGGGCGCATCTCAACGCAAAACAGGGCGGATTCACAACTAGCGACCCGCTATGTAAAGACAGTACCAGTACAACTAATATCATGTATTTAGCAAAAACAGCTAAATACAACTCATTCGTTATGTACAGCTCAAGTAATGATTACGCTCACGTCGGTGCATTCGCTTATGCATCTGGCGTTCATCTTGACGCTAAAGATTCAAGCTTCACATTACACGCTAAAGCAATTACTGGTTTAACAACTGAGCAAATCACAACTTCACAACATGCTGCAATAGCTGGCTTCAATGGAACAGTGTACTCAACTGTCAATAGTGTTGACATGCTGCTTGGCTCTAAGTTATCAAGTAGCGACTGGTTCGATAGCAAGTTACAATCTGACTACATTGATAATGCCGTGGCAGTCGAATTAGCTAACTTACAAATCGGAGCGCGGAAAGTTGGTTATGATGAAGATGGTATGGACGAAGCGAAGCAGCAAGTAGAAAAGGTGCTCAAGCATGGTGCTGAAATGGGTTTTATTGCTAAAAATAAAATCTGGCGTGGTTCGGATTTTGGCGCAATTAAAACTGGCACGTTATTATCAGATGGCTATTACATCTACAGCGACCCAATCAATAAACAATCAGATTCAGATGTAGCTAATCGCGTTGCGCCTTTTATTTATTTTTGTTATACCGAACGTGGCGCTATTCATAAATTCCGCGCAAACGGTCAGCGCTCTTATTAAAAGGAAATCATAAATGCCAATTCCAAATTCTTCAAATCCACATGGTATTAAGGTGTGGATTAACTCAATAGAAATAGTTGATTTTATGGAAATGCCGAAATTAGTTCAGACAACTAAAGAACGAGTAAAAATCACAAAAGACAAACTAGGCAAAGAAACGCACTCCCATAATCCGCATGTCGCCGAAGATTTAACCTTAGTTTTGAATCCTCATAGCCCTTCAATGGGTTATCTTAACAGCTTGCTAAAAGCTCAAGAGCTGCGTGGCTCTGCTAATACACTCGGTAAATTAACTGGGCGCTATAAAGATGAAAATACTGGCGCTGAAGTCACACTATCGGGTGGTAGCATTCTTAATGCTCCTGATTTGAAAGGGCAGGGCGATGATGATGATCCAGAAAGTCATGAGTGGGTGATTCATTTCTCAGATTCTAGCAGAAAGCTTGGTAATGGCGCTCTTAGCGCGATTCAATCTGGCGCAAATATTGTTGGTACAGCAAGTAATTTAGTCAGTATTTTGGGTTAGAAAAGCAAAAACCCCGACGAGTTGGAAGCTCATATGTCGGGGTTTTTAACAACGTATCAGAGGGATATTATATTGGAAAACAGGACAGAAGTCAAGCTAAAAGCTGACGAAGGAGCGGTTAAAGTGTGTGAGCTATTAGAAAAAAGCAGAAATTTACGCCGATTTATCATTGAACTGGTTGGGATAGTATGCATGACGGTGTTACTACTTCCAATATCATGGGCTTTTGCGAAATGGTTATTTGTTAAATAAAAAAGGATTGTTATGTTATTAAAAACAGAAAATTACGATATTGAAGGGCATCGAGTTACTATTAATCAATTGCCGCCAAATCTAGCAATTGCATTTATGAGAACTTATCTATCCAAAGGAATAATGGAGCTATTAGATGATGATATTGATAAGCTGTTCAATATTTATTTTAACAAGTACGTCCAGATAGATGGTGTACCTGCGAGGTTGGATTTATTAGATTTTGATTTAACTATGGAAATTTACGATAAATTTACTCAGTTGAATTTTGGTAACTATATAAAAAAGCTAATGAAGCCCCAAAGCTTAACAGGCGAAGCTACGTAAACACAAAAGATCTGGATGGTTTTGTAGATTGGTTTAAGTGGCGTCCGATTGATTCAGGTAAATTAACGATTCAAGATTGGTATTCAGATAATGTATCAATTCTGGATTGGTTGGAATGCCATATTATGCTAGATGTAAATAATGAAGTTGAGTGTAGAATTAGAGAAAAACAAGAACAGGAATCTAAACGATGAGTAATACGATAAAAGAGTTTATGGTTGCGATTAACTCCAAGTTTAACGCTCAAGGCTTCAATCAGCTTCAATTACAGACGCAAAAGTTAAAAACATCAATGACTGAAATTGCAGATAAGATCGCGCCATTAAAGGGCGTTGTTGTTGGTAGCTTAGGTATGGGGGCAGCAATTCATGAGGCGATTAAATTTGAAGATAGCGCTTTGGGGATAGCTAAACAAATGCAGGGCGCTCGAGATGAGAGCGGAAAATTAACTAAAGCGTATTATGATCAGTTGGAAGCTAGTAAACAATTGTCTTTAACTTCTCCAATATCACCAGATCAGATTAATCAGATAAAAGAATCTGGCTTTAGAATGAACGTTGCTACAGCGGATATTGACGGTTTCACAAAATCCGCAATTAGAGCCTCTGCTGCTTTCGATATGGACCCGGGCGCAGTTAGTGAAAACCTAGCTAAAATACTTGGTGTTTTTGAGCAAGACATATCTAAAATGGATGACCTGGGTGATTCGCTAAATTATTTAGATGACAACACTAAGGCGACAGCTTCACAGATTATCGAAGTAACTAACCGTACTGCTGGGATGGCTCATCAATTTGGGCTGTCGATGGCTAATACTGCCGCGTTAGGGGCTACGTTCGTCGATTTAGGCGATAGTTCAGAGATTGCGTCAACAGCTGTTAATGCTCTATTAACTAATATTGCGACCGCTCCTAGTAACAAGGGAATGGTTAATGGTCTTAAAGACTTAGGATTGAATGCGGAGCAATTCCGTAAACAAGCGTTTAATGATTTGCCTGCTGCGTTAGATAATCTGTTCAGTAAAGTTAACAAACTGGATAAAACCAAAAAAATTGACGTTCTAACTACTATGTTTGGGCGTGAGTATGCTGATAACATAGCCAAGATTTCAGGCGCGCAAAATCGACTGCAGGAAATATTTAAAATAGCAAACGACGCAAAAGCTAAAGACAGTATGGAGCGAGAATATCAAGCAAGGCTACAATCAACTTCAGCCCAGTTGCAATTGTTTAAAAACAACGTAACTGTTGCCGCTATTGCGATTGGTGAAGCTTTGCTGCCACCACTGGTTGAAATATCAAAGCAAATAGCTCCATTGATTCAAGGTTTTGCTAGCTGGGCAAAAGAACACCCAGGACTAATTAGAGGTGTTGCCACACTTGGAATCGGGTTAGTCGGACTAAGCGCAGGGCTGCGCTCAGTGTCTTGGGTGCTGGGTGGTTTTAGCGGAGTATTAAAAGTTTTAAAAGTTGCAAGATTTGCGTTTAATGCTTTAAAGTTGGCATTTGCTACGAATCCACTAGGTTTGTTTCTGCTTGCGACAATGTCAGTTATCTATTATTGGGATGATATTGTTAAATTATTCCAAACTGCGTGGGATTGGATTAAGAAGATATTCGGATTTGCCGATTCTGCACCTGAAATTAAAGTTAAATATCAAGGTATTAGCAGCCAATTACCAGCAGGATATGCAGGAATGACTATACCAACTTCAAGCATGAGTATAGGCTCTAATTTAACGCCGCAGCAATCTGCTACCATGAATAACTCAACAACTAACAATCAGGCTAAAAATACAACGGTTAACACTTCAATAACCCAAAATATTAACGCACCGAGTAGCGATGCTAAGGCAATAGCTCAACAATCCGGTAAAGCCGTGCGAGATATTATCGAGTATTCAAGAACTGGATACGCTGTCTAAGAGGGTCTAACATGTCAATCAAGATAATTACAGATTCGCTTGAAGTGCTAACTTTTGATTTAGAGCTGGATGAGAATACAACTCAGAAAATAAGACTAACTGATAACCCTGTGATGGATGGTTCTGTGATGACAGATCATGCGATTATTGAGCCAACAACGATAACACTGGATGTATCTGTGAGCGACAACACACCTCAGGGTGACGATGTATGGACCGGCACAGGAGCGTTACGGAGTAACAATGCTTATACTAGATTAACTCAGATTAAACTAGCGCGTAAGCCTGTTACTCTCGAACTAGATCATGGCACGTATAAAAACATGATGTTAATTGATGTGCCTTACAGCAAAACATCAGAAACAATTGGAACATGGCACGGTACGCTGGAATTTCGCGAAGTTCAAAAGCCAACTATCGAGATAGCGGCGAATAAGCACGCAAAAGCTACGCAGAAAAGCAAAAAGCATAAATCTAGCGCACAACCCAAAAAAAGTATAGGTAATGTTCCTTTGTCTGATGTCGGTAAGTATTCACCAGAAACCAGCAGCTGGCTAGGTAACGAGATCAGAGGAGGGCAGACAATAAGCAATAGTCTACAGCAAAATAGAAGTATTAATAACATATTGAAAAACTACAAACCATTAACTACTTCAGGTTATGTAGCTACTATACCGGAATAGCACCATGATAACAGTAGCAGAAATACCATTGCCAACGGGTAACTACAACTTTGAACAAAATATAGTCTTAAATACGCGTAATATTCGCATTGAAGTAAAGTGGAATAATGTAGGCGAATACTATAGCCTCGGAATGTACGATATTGATAACGAAGTGCCATTATGCTATGGAATCCCGATTTTGCTAGGTGTTGATTTGCTTGCAAATTATAAGCTTGGGCTAGGGGTGTTGGTGGCGGTTGATTTGTCAAATACTAACCAAGATTGCGGCATTGATGATCTTGGCGATAGAGTGAGACTAATAAGCGTGGTGGAGCAATGAATAATAATATTGAATTATTTAACCGTAAAATACAAGTCCGCATAACTGATAGCAAAAGCGTGATTACTATCGAGAATCTACGTATCCAGTATGAGATTGTAAAAACTATCAGCAAAGAGCCAAATACAGCGACAGTTAAGATTTACAACCTTACCGACGATATTCAGAATCAAATCAAAGGTAGCGCACAAGATATTGAGATTATCGTAGGTTATGAAGATAATATGGCTTTGTTATTCAAGGGTAATATTAAATTCGTGTACAAATCTACTCTTGACGCAGTTGATAAAGTGCTTGAAATTGATGCTGGAGACGGTCACCACGACTACAAGAATGCGATAGTTAATGTATCGCTCTCCAAAAATAGCAATGACGACGATATTATTAATCAGTGTACAAGCTCATTAACCCGTTCAAGCCGTGGCAAAATTACAGAGCTGCAAAACAACAAGCGCACACGCGGCAAAGTTATTAGCGCTCCAACTCGTAACGTGCTTGATGATGTAGCGCGTAAGAATGGTTGCAACTGGTCCACACAAGATGGCAAGTTAACAATGGTTAAGAACGATGGCGTGATTGATAACTCTGTATTTGTAATTTCTGCCAAGCAACTATTGGAGCAACCAACCGAGCAAGAAAAAAGCCTGAGAATTAAAACGATGCTCAACCCATATTGCAGAATCAACAGTTTAATCAAGATTGATAATAGCTTGATTCTTGAAGCGCATCAAGATATTAATCAAGTACAAACGAATAAAGCAAAGCATAAAAAAGAGCAGCAAGCTAAATTTAAAAAATCACATTCTGGACAATACAAAGTGATAAAGCATACTGCAAGCGGTGATACTCACGGCAATGATTGGTTTTCGACATTAGAGGTAGTTAGCTATGGATAATTACGATGTTATAGCTGGTGGTGAGCTTACTGCAAGAGAGTTAGAGATTAGATCATACATTGCGAATAATCTCAATACTGCTATACCAGCGAAAATACAAGACTTCAATCCTGATAATCAGACTTGCAGCGCACAACCTACGATTAAGAGAATGCTTGCTGATGGTGGCTCAGTTGATTACCCACTTTGTCAAGATGTTCCAGTTTATTTTATCGGTGGCGCAAATTGGCAAGCGACATTTCCAGTCAATAGCGGAGATGAATGCTTACTCGTGTTTAGCCAAGACTGCATCGACAACTGGCACTCCAGCGGCGACATATCAGAGCCTTTTGAGAATCGCAGTTTTGATTTGTCAGATGGTTTTGCTTTAGTCGGATTTAGAAGCGCAGCCAATGCGATTGCTGATTTTGACAATCAAGCTTTTACTTTTAGAAACAAAGATAACAATATCAAAATTAAGCTCACTGATAATAATATCGAAGTCGATTATAAAGGTACAAAAGCAACATTCAATCAGAATCAAATTATCTTGCAAGCAGGCGGTACAACAGTAACGATTAATAACTCTGGATTACACGTTAATAATGCGATTGAGGCAACAGGTCAGATTAGCTCTGACGCAGGAATTGACGCCCCAAGTATCGTCGGTAATTCTCAAGAACTTGTTAATCATAGACATGCCTATACAGACGACGGCAGCCCAGCTATTACAGGAGTACCGCAATAATGGCGACAATTAAAGTCCGCAAGCTAGATGAGAACCACGACGTTTGCCGTGGACGTGGTAATGATGACTTTCTTTATGATCTTGATGCAACAATTCAGCTTCATGTGCAGCGATTAAGAATGTGGCGCGGTGAGTGGTTCTTAGATTCTGACGATGGTATGCCGTGGCTACAACTACTTGGCAAGCCTAATGAGACTAAGATTGAATATGAGTTTAAGAAAAGACTACTTGAAACTCCTGGCATCGCAAAGATAACTAAATATGAATACACACATAATACAGATACACGTGAGTTTTTGATTAATTACGAGTATCAAACCATCTTTGATGAATCTTATCTCTCTGCTGAGAGCTCAAATATAGATGATGCTGTGAAATTTCCTTGGCTTGCAAACTCTGGTTTTGATTTCAAAATACGCTGGGGTAGAGTATCAGGCGCATGGATTCTCAATCAATCAATTCTTAATGTCTCAACGATTTTGGGGTAGAAAATGCGAATATATAATTTTTGGAATAATGAATCTGATCGTATTGTTTACGGCAACGACTTCACAGAGTATTTACTCGAGCCACAGCGCAATTTACTTGCTAAAGATGGCAATATAGTGATTGGCTGTACCCCTACAGTCTCGGGTGCTAATGTCAATGTATCTGCTGGCGTGGTTAAGAGCAATCAAGTTACTTTGTCATTTCTAAAAAATAGCAGCGGTGCAAAAGTGTTACCAGTCGCGAAGGTTCTAGCGAGTGGTGTAGCTATTCCGCTTGGCTCGACTGTATTTGTCGTTGTCCGCATATTGATGTCTAGTGTTACGCCTAACTTAAGTTATTACGATGTTGTTACCTCAGTTGAAGCAGTTAACTCAAGAGCAACAGTATTTCCATCGGGTAACCTAATCGGCGAAGTGTTGATTTGTAAAGCAACCAATAATAATGGTTCTGTATCTCTTGATATGAGTTCTTCAGAGTCGCTATTCGCTACGCAACAGCAAGTTAACAATGCGATTAGTGATAGACAAATATCACCTGACACGCTTTTCGGTAGCTACGGATATAACAATCCAGTGACAATTACGGCTAATCATGATACTAATGCAAGTGAGCATATATTACAAGTAACCGAGCCAGATGTAATTATTACGCTTAATAATTTCAGTGATTATCCAAAAGCTCGACGTAATACAGTGGCTAAGCGAATTATTAACTTTAGCAGTGGAAGCATTACTATTGCAACTAGCGCAACAGGCACACTGTCGCTCAATTCTAATGTGTTCTCTGGTGGGTCATTCTCTGCCGCAAATATCCCGACTATTTCGGGCGGTATTTTAGTATAAGTTAGGAAAAAAATGAAATTCGTAGCAAACGCAGACAATGCAAGCATTGAAACCAAAGTTATAACTGCAGCAAAAACTGATAAAGTTCAAGCTGTTGTAATTTCTAAGCCTGTTAAGTTCGAGATAGACGCAGCAAGCAGCACATCAAGTTTAAAATTGAATTATGCGACGCGCTGGGGTATCGCCGTATCTGATTACTTATTACTTGAAGTTAACGGTAGCATTTCACGTTATCAAGTTGATGCTGTGACAGAAACGGCGTTAGGTCATTTTGTCACAACTAATTATCGTATAACTGGCAGTGCATCGTCTGGCGATACTTATGCGCTTAACTCAACAAGTTTACCAACTGTGACAAATGGCACGGTGACAAGCAATGTATTTACTGCGTCAGCTAATGCAGCAAGCGCTCAGACTTTCGACCATGTAATGACTGGAGAGGTTGAGAGTATAACACCGAAAATGACGTTCACTAATGGCAATGTGTTGGCTGTAGACCCAAGTAGTACAGTAGGAAATTTGAAAGTATCCTCAACCAATTTAGGATTAATCGCAGTTAATTCAAAGTTATTAGTAGAACAATCAGGGGTTACTACCCAAGTTAATGTAGATGCTGTTACATCAAGTGTCGCAGGATTGCCTTACCCCAATACTACAAACGCAAGGGGTTGGATATATTGCAATGGTTATTACTTTATTACAGAATATTCATCTGGTAAAGTATGGGTAACCGCAGATTTTAATTCATTTAATAATTCATTAACAATTCCCAATACTCCACCTCAACTAACATCAGTAGCGTATTTCGGTGGTAAGTACTATGTTGGTTGGAGTACAGAAGGTACACCAGGAACTGCATCTGTATATTCTAGTTCTGATTTAATAAATTGGTCGGTAGCACATTCGTTTACCGCAACTGGTGCGGGCTCTAGTGCTGTAATGACTAATGGAACAACATTAGTATTCGCTTATGGTTCTATTAATGACGTTGGTGCTACATTGAACAATGGGGTGATATATAAAACAACTGATGGCACAACCGTAAATCTAGTACAAACATTTAATGGTAATGGTAACGCATCCACAAATGTTTGTATACCTAATGGCGTATATATGAACGGGAAGTTTGTGTTTGCCGCTGGTAGTGCAGGAGTATTTTCATCACCAGACGGAACGACTTGGACAAATGATAATATGAGTACTGCACCTGGCGCTATTGCTGCCAGACGAGCGTTCACAGTAATATGGGATGGAACAGCTTATATATGTATGTTCAAAATTGACACAAGCAATACAAATTGGTATTTCATGAGAACTACAGCATTAGGCGGAACATGGACAAATGTGTATACTTCAACAACTTCAGCAGTTCCATGTTATGAAGGTGGGAAATATATTGCAGCGCAATATGGTACAAAAAATGTGCTTACATCTGCTGATGGTATTACTTGGAGCTCATCGTCTATAACTATGACTGGTAATTTTGGTACATTTTCATCTATCAATCCATCCGATTTACATCACTTGTCAATTAGTGAACAACCAAATAATGCTAACTATGTAATTACACTAGATTTTGCAACTTTGACATGGAGCGAACGCACATTAGGCAGTGGCACATTATATACTATTACTGCAACAACACCATCATTAACAACAAATGTACCAACATGGGCTGGATTAGGCGGACAAACAGAACAGTACTCAGTATCAGCAACAAGTACTCCATCATTTAACACTGCAACGTCACCGACGTACACACGAAGCGTAAATGTAATCACAGCAACATATGCACAAGTTACTGGATTGTCTGGTACACATGTACAGCTAAAAGCATTGACGCTAAACAATGGTGATATTCTCAGCCAAATCGGCGCAGATATTGTTGAGTTTGTCGGCTCAGACGGATGGATGTACGACGTAACTAGCACAACTCCAGCTCTTGATTCAGTGCCTACTTTAGCATTTAATGGCTCTATGCAGATAAGCACTAGCGTAGCAGCAAGTGGTGCAAGTAACTATGTACTTGATTCAGTGCTAAATTATCAATCAGACGGTACGAATGTTACAACTACGACTATAACTCGGAATAGCAGCGGTGTTGATGCTAAGCTTAAAGTTGAAAATATCTCAAATACCGAGGAAATATCAAGCGTTAAACTTGATTTATTCAGCGGTGATCTTGAAGAGATAAACTCCGCAACTGGGAATAATACGACTAGCGAAGTTATTCCAGCTGGCGAATCACGGGCGCTAATTCCAACAAGTAACGATTGGTTAATGATAAAAGGTGTGTAAAGATGGCTTTTGCTGAATTTAATGAGTTTGGATTTAACCGCAAATCTCTAACTGAAATACGTGCGATTATTGAAGCAGATTACCGCAGTATCTGGGGTCAGAATGTCGTGCTTGATAACAGCGAGCCTGACGGGCAAGAGATTGGCATTATTGCATACTATGAAGATCAGAATATGCAGCTACTTGAAGCAGTATGGAATAGCTTTAGCCCGAATAGAGCAAGCGGAATCAGTCTGCAAGACGTGGTTAATTACAATGGCATTACGATACTAGATGAATCAAAATCAACTGTAACGCTTACGATTAACACGAATCAAGCTAATGTAGCATATCCAAGCGGTTTGATATTTTCTGACATTAATAATCAAACTAACTGGGTTGCAAATAGTGGGTTTACTACTGACAGCTCTGGAAATGCAACGGTTACAGCAACAGCAGAGAAGTATGGCAAGTATCAGGCTTTAGCTAATACGATAACGCAAATCAAAACTCCGCAATACGGGTTGCTGTCAGTTTCAAATCCTGAGCCAGCACAACTAGGTAGGTATCGCGAAACTAACGCAGAATTACGCTCACGCAATGCGAAGTCTAAAGCGTTCGTGTCAGACGGCAATGGTCCAAGCGTTGAGGCTGGGGTCAAGCAAGTTGATGGTGTTCAAGATGTGGCTGTTTTAGAAAATAAGACTAATGCTTATATATTTTTAGAATCAAGCAAATATAGGCTTAAGCCTCACTCTTTTTGCGTTGTCGTTTTAGGTGGTGACGATCAGGTTATCGCTGATACAATCAGAAAGCGTATCAGTGGCGGATGCGATACTGGACTTGATTATGATTCTGGTGGTGGTACATACGTTGATTATACTGATAACGTTACGCTTAATAGTTACACGCCAAAAGGTAATGCGGTAGAGATTACATTCACTCGTCCAACGCTGATCGGTGTTCATCTACAAATCGAGTTCCCGACAAATATATCAATTGATTACGATTTATCAACAAAAATCACTGAAGCATTTAAAACCTACATCGAATCAGAAACAGCAACTGGAGACGAGATAAGCGCTCTAGCGGCGATCATGTATGTGTTCAATCAGCTTGGTATCACGCTTTTTGTTAAAGATGCAAAAATCGAAACTACTACAGATTCGGGTCTTGTTGATAGTTTAAAACTTGGACTATTGGAGAATGCACAAGGTTCACTAAGCACTGTGACGTTTATATATAGTTAGGTTTTAAATGAATATAGATAAAAATTATGTGGCACAAGGTCTTGTCTACGTTGCTGGGCAGTATTCTGAAAGCGAAAAATATAAGAAGTGGCTAAGTGTTCGACTGCGATACAAGCAAGAGTTTAGAGATTTATGCTTTAAGCTGCAGGGTATGCTAAATATCGACAAAGCAACTGGAGAGATGTTAACGAGAATCGGCGAAATAGTTGGAGCAAAGCGAGTACTCGATAATACTACTCTCAATGATGCAACCTTACGCGCTTATATTCGGGCTATGATAATTCGTAATAATTGCAGCTCAACTATTGATGATATTGAATCGGCTCTATGTTTTATTTTCGATAGTGACAATATCACAATAACAAGAACTGCACCAATGATACTGTTGATTACACCCAATGACGGGCTAAATGGTGTTGATGTTGCAACTCTTGATAAGTATGCTATCTTACCACGTCCGACAGGCGTTTGGATTAAGTATTACAACACCGATACTGGGCAGATATTTGGTTTTGAAGATACTGTAATTGCTGAACCAGTTGGTTATTGGGATGATGATAGTACTGGCGTTGGAGCTGGGAAATGGAAGGATTAAAAAATGAATAAACAAAATTACCCTCAATTGTTCAGCGATATATTTGCCAAAAATGGACAAAAGGTTTCAACTTCTAACGCCGATTATTTAGCGGGCTACTTGTCAAATGAAGCTCCAAGTCGCCAAGAGACTAACTTCATTCTATACTTATTTGACCAAGCAATTCAGTATATGTTGCAAACTGGCATACCAGAATGGAACGCAAGCCAGTCATATCACCAAAACGCGCGCGTTCAATCCGCAACTGGTGTTATTTATAAAGCTAAATCGGACAATATCAATCAACCACTTACAGAAGCAACATATTGGGAAGTTGATTTACAGTATGCGGTAGTTGCGGATATTTTAACTTCAGCCGCAGGCAAAAAAGTCGTTAGTGACAAGGTTTTGTTCGATTACGTTGAAAGTAGATTATCTGCACTAAATGCGCGAATGTCACCGACAGGGATCGTTAATTACTGTTTAAATCGTGCCGGAGTTGCTCCCACTGGTTGGTTGATTGCCAATGGGGCTGAAGTTTCAAGAGCCACTTATGCTGATTTATGGGATTACGCCCAATCTGCTGGTTTAGTGTCTGAAAATGATTGGTGGAATAATGGCTGGTTTGGCTCGTTCACAGCAGGTAATGGCTCGACAACATTCCGCATACCTAGATTGACGGGTGTTTATATTCGCGGCGCAAATCTTGGCTCTGGTCTTGACTCAAGACGTGGCAATGATAATTGGTATGTTGGGAGCTATAAATCAGATCAGATACTAACTCATAGCCACGGAGTAAATGATCCTGGGCATACGCATTCAAATAATATCCCAAGATTTGGCGGCGATGTAGATCGAGGAGCGTTGAGCTCTTTATTTTCAATAGATGATACAGTATCTATTAATAGCTCAAAAACTGGTATTACAATCCAAGCAACTGGAGCTGCAGAAAATGCAGTGCGCGATATTGCACTAATGCCAATTATTAAATATTAGGTGTAATCATGAAAATATATTTATTCAACTTCGAAACCGGTGAGTATATCGGTGAAGATAACGCGCAATCCTGCCAACTAAATGAGCAGGATTTTATTTTGCCTTGTAATGCGACAACAGTTAAGCCGCCAAAGTTAAAGGCGCGGCAAATGGCTGTTTTTGAACGCGAGAATCAGCACTGGGTAGTCAAGAGAGATGTGCGCGGTCTGTACTGGGATAAGACAACGAAGCAAGTAGTTGAAGTAACCGACATTACTCACAATCTTTACAATTTAACTGATAAGCCGCCAATTGATGATGAGTGGTGCTGTTGGAGTGAAGAGCGGCAAGTTTGGTTTGTTGATAACGAATCAAAGAATCAATCAGCTTTAGACTCACGAATCGCGGAAGCTAAACAAGTAATTATTGAGAATGAATTTCGGTGGACAAACCAAATAAGATGGAATAACTACACTCCGGAGCAGAGAGAGAAAGTATCAGCATTTTATTATGCGTTGCTAGAAGTAATTAATCAAGCTGAGAACGGTAATTTAATTGACTTGCCAAAATTGGCGAATTAATGATGGATGCAAAACAATCATATAACCCGGTTGATCAGACAGCTTGGGAGACATTTATATTCTTAATGACGTGGAATACTTTTAACGATACGATTCCAGCAATGCTGGGATTGATGCTTATTTGCGTAGTCAATGGGGTCTTATTGCAAAATCGAGAGTACATTAAAAAATTTGTCATGATGTGTTTTTTAGGCTATGTCTTTTACTTTTCGCATATTTGGCTTTTAAAGTGGGAGTATAAAATGTTCGATACTGATCTACCTCTTTACAATTTTATCGTAAGTTATTTTATCGTGTGGGAGCTTCATATCTTATT
>JACCDG011897675.1_pt1 | contig 26679 bp, 53 predicted proteins | sample 7442471 | NCBI WGS metagenome assembly JACCDG01 (sample SAMN15323444, study PRJNA562643) | freshwater metagenome | isolation source: river surface water | place: USA:Blue River Watershed | collected 2017-08-17 | reverse complement strand
TTGCTCCCGATGTTGTCCCAATAAGCGGACAAGGCCGCTTCGGGGAGGTGGCTGTTGCTCGCAAGGTCGGCGATGGCCTCTTGCAGTTTCTCGGCGTGGTCGGTGTTGTTCATCACCGAGCATTATGCCCAAGGGGGGACAAATAGCAAGCGGAAATCTGAAAAAAGTTTTTGGCCTCCAATGGTGTGCGTACCTATGCAAGGAGTTAAAGGGGTGAGAGGGGTTGCCTCCCACCCCCGCCCCTTGGGCTACCAGCCCATCCCTTCCGAGTCGAACCCCATGTCCTCCATCTCCTCGGAGACAACCATCCGAGCAACCTCCTTTGCCGTCCGCTTGAGGGAGGCAATCTGCTCGTCCGTGGGGTTGCCACCCCACGACTGAATCTGGGACTCCATCTCATCCACCTCGTTGCAGAGGCTAGCCGTGTCGGGCAGGTCATCCAGAGAGAGCCCCACGATGGAGGTCACTTGGTTGTTGATGAGGGCCCGAGCAATCGCTCGGGGCTCGGTGGAGGTGAGGGCGGCTCGGAACTTCGGATATTTGGTATTGGTCATACGGGAGACATTATTCCCAAGTTTAGAAAAATAGCAACACGATTTTCGAACTTTGTGAAAATATTTTTCAGCCCATCAATTTCCTGTGTACCTATGCAATGGCTGAACCCCACATACCCCTCCCAAGGTATGCGGGGCGGGCCACTCGGCCCTTAGCCCTCGTCCCCGTCCTCGTATTCTTCCTCCTCCTCGTCCTCGTCCCGACTGCGTTGCATCGGGCAGAGTTGGACGCAAACCCCCAGCAGGGTCTCGTAAGAGTCGGCGTTGGACATAAGGACCGAGCCGATACGGCTAGACACCCCCCTGTCCTTGCTTCGCCAAGCCTTGGAGGCCGTGGCGATGATGGAGAAGGCGTTCCCGTCCACGCTGGTCCACTTGACCCTCGGGTAGTCCGAGGAGGGGATGGAGGTGTCGCCGAGGATTTGGTTGATGATTTCGGTGTTGCTCATACGGGATACATTATGCCCAAGGATTGAAAAATAACAAGCCTTATTTAGCAGAAAAAATAAAAAAGTTTTTTGAAGAATGGGCTTTACTTTTTCTTGGGGCTGGGCATAATGTGTCCTGTATGAATAACCTCCCTGCGAACTCCCGACTGCCCAAGGCAGTCCTCGAAACCGCCACCGCCGAGACTCGCCGAGTCCTCGCCCTGCGACCCGTGGCTTACGAAAACACGGACAAGGGCTACCAGAAGGCTTGCGATGACTTCGCCTTCCTTATGGACTACGCCCTCGGCACGGACGAGGGTGAGGCCATCAACAACGCCTTGGATTGGAAGCGTTGGGAACTCAAGGAATACTACGAAAAGAAGCACGGCTGGGATGTTGGCTGATACCAGCGGGATGCTGACAGCGGGGGCTCTTATGAGCCCCTTTTTTGTTTATTTTTTATGAGCGATATCGGTCGTTTACGCCGATGCTTTCGGTAGGCAGGGCCCGCCCAAGGCTTTTCAAAATAAGTAGCCCCGCCAAAAGTAAGTAGCCCCTCCCCTTTCGGGGAGGATTTACTTCTAGATTATGGTTTCCCCGCTGACATACCACTTGGCGTAGTCAACCATATCCTCGTATCCGAGGATGGCATCCATCTCGCTGTTCTGTTTAACAGCCACCTTGGCAAAGTGCTGTCGAAACATTCCCATAATGTTTGGGCTAGCATCATCGGTTGATACACCATTGGCGAGACGCTTCTTCTTCTGTTTATCAAATGAGATTAGCGTATTGCAAATAATGTAAAGTTCAACGTGCCATTCGTGGTGCTGTTCTTGTTTGTTCATAATGGTCGGTAGATAGAACATTATGCCGATGGAGAGCATAATGTCAATGAGCAAAAGAGATTTTCTTGGACAAAGTTTCTGGCTGAGAAGGATGCAACGAGTGCTTCGTTAGGTTATTAAAAGAGCCGACCCCCGCCCCACGGAGGGGAGGAGGCCGACCGAGGGGGCTTATCGGAGTCTGTTAGACCCCGCATCGCCCGCCCCTCACTTTTACCGACAAGACCGATTAACCTTCCGACTCAACCTCTTCTTCTTCCTCGTCAGCCTCATACTGACGGCCTTCCTCGTTGAGTTCCAGACCTTCGACCATATCGCTATCACGGCGAGCGAGGCTGAGAAGTTCCTCGGCGAGAGCCACAAGCCGCTTGCGGGCTCGGGCCTCGTCCTTGCTCGACACGCCTTCATCCCACGACTCGTAGCAGTCCTCCAAGTCGGAGAGAGTGTTTTCCCAGCGGCAGTAAGACATATTGCTCATATTTGTTTTTTGGTTGGTTGGTTAGTTGTTGATAACGAAATACATTATGCCCAAGGGCTCGTAAATAGCAAGAACAATTTTCGATTATTCGTCATTGTAATCGCTGACCTCTTCACGGAGGTCGGAAGGCTCGTAGTCCCCGTTGGCGATATCAGCGAGAACCTCGGCGTAGTCGGCGAGGGTAGCCTCGCTACCCATCCACGACTCGACCATCTCGGCATCAATCGTGTTCTTGTTCTTCTTGTTTTTGTTTTTGTTTTTCATATGGTTGGTGATAGAAGATGCATTATGCCTTAAAGTTTAAAAACTTCAAGACTTATTTTCAAGTTGGTTGATGTTTTTATGCATCATATCATAATCATCGGAGAGGCCCTTGCGGGCCGTCTCGGAGAGGGCTGGGGTAAGGTAGTCCAGCACAGTATCGATGCTTACGCTTCTGTCTTGAAGCATAACAAGGTGAGAGCGTAGCATCACCTCGGCCTTTTGGTATTCGTTGAGTTTCATATTATTCCTGTTCGTCAGCGTCTCGGACAAACTCCAAGTAGAGGGCGAACGCTCCGTGCTTCTCGGAGTCCAACTTGGCTCGCAGACCCCAAGAGGCGTGAGTCTTGAAGCGGGCCACGAAAATCTCCCTGTCCTGCACGGCTTCATCCTTGCGGTCATTGGAGACGACCTCAACCTCCATAGAGAAGTCCTCCTCGCTTCCGTTGTCAAGGGCGAGAAGGGCCTCCCTTTCGAGGGAGGCGGGGTCAGCCAGACGATAGCGGATGCCATCGTCCTTGGCGGGCTTCCCGTGAGGGAGGCAAGAGGTGAGTTCAGCATTCATAGTTTTGTTCATATTGATACGATATGGCATTATGTTGGTTGTTTGGTTTTTTACAAGAATATTTTTGGTTATTTTTTGTTTAGATGATTTGTTGATTGCAAGAGGCATTATGCCGATAGTTGGGTTAAACGCAAGAGGAAAGTAGAAAAAGTTTAAGGCTGGCGGGCTGCATAGGTAAGCAGCAAATGGGATGTATACAGGCACAAAAAGAGGCATAACCACTAATCCTGTGATTATGCCTCCCGAATAAGCGTCCTTATTCTAATGCCCCTCGGCTGGATTGAGCCACGGGAAGTCAATGCTTGTCTTTATTGTAGCACATATCGAAAATGTTATTTGAGGTATCCAAGTCATAGCCCCCGTTTTTCTTGGCGGTCTGGGCAACGAGATGCCGAGAGAACTCCTCCAACTGCTTTGGGTCGAAATGGTTTCTAGCGAACCAGAGAGCCATTGCCTGCTCGCTGGGGGTCATCTCATTCCAAGCCATTGGAATGGTCTTGGGCTTCTGCAAGTAAGGTTCGCAGAGGTTCTCCAACGCCTTGGCGTAGAGACCACTCATCGATTGGCCTTCCGTTCTTCCGAACGCATCCCGAGGAGGTGTCCGAGGATGAGGCCGAGGGTGATGCTGGACAGGACAACGCAAATGACCTGCCCGTTGGTGGTCTCGCAGGGAGACGACAGATAGTTAGTGATGATTTCCATAACGAGATAGATTATGCCCGTGGTTTAGTTTTTGTCAAGTCGATTACATCGACTTTCCGAGATGTTCGTCAGCGGTTTCAACGCTGATAATGTCCGTAAGGGACGAGGCATCCTCAAAGACGGCGGCACGCTCGGAAGGGTCATCGAGGGCTTCCTCGAAACGCTCACGGGCATCTTCCTCGGTCTTGGCAAAGACTTCATACACGACCTCGACTTGGGCGGTGATGAAGAAGGTTTTGTATTCGTTGTTGGTGTTGCTCATACGAAAGACATTATGCCCATCCTGTCCGACTTTTCAAGAAAAAAGATTAACTATTTTCAATGAGGCAATAACGTGCATACCTATGCCCTTGGGGTAAAGGGGCTTTCGCCCCCATCCCCCATCGTTAGCCGAGGGTCGGCTTGATGGCGATGAACCCGAAGGGCGAGGGACGGAGGCATCGCACCTTGGCCTTGATGGCCTCGGCGGTGAAGGCCGTGTCCTTGGAGTCACCCCCAGCCGTAGAGCCGAGGATGAGGCCGTTGCCCATAAGGGGTTGCGAGTAGCCCTCAATCGTGAAGCCGTATTGAGTGCCGTTCATCAGACCCTCGTCATCCACATACAGGGTCTCGCCGTTGCCGAGACCGACAGTCGTGAACAGTTCGAACCCGCAGTGCTTGTAAATGTCGGTATATTCACCGACCTCGACCTGCGAGATGATGCCCTGCTGGGCGTTGATGAGGATGGCTTTCTTTTTATTAGTGGTGGTCATACGGGAGTCATTATGCCCAAGGTTCGGGAAACTTCAAGTTTTATTTTCAACTATTTTGGGGAGGTATCTTCTCGTGCATACCTATGCAGAGGCCGAACCCACACCCCTTGCGGGGGTGCAGGCTCGGTTGTGGCTCGTCCCACTCTGATTAAAGATGGCCCTTGCAAGCAATCCAGCGGTCAATGAAGTTGTCGGCTTCCCTGTCCGTCTTGAAGTGCCAGATGTTGCTCGGCTCAATGTCAACGGCCTCGCCCCCAGCGAGGCGGAAAGTCTCCTCTCGGACGACCCAAGAGCCGTTTTCATAAGAAGGAACATAGTCGATTTGCTTGAGGCGTTCGTGTTTCATACAAGAGGCATTATGCATTTTGGTTTTTGTTTTGCAAGTTTATTTTACCGATTGTTGAAGAAAAATCCGTTGTTCTCCCAAGCGTCACCTCCGAGGCGAATGTCGTTGCCATACGCCTCGTAATCAAAATAGTTAACAAGGGCGGAGGGGGCATTTTTGAGGATGCCATGCTCCTCGACAAGATGCTCGGCAAGTGCGGTGAAGTCCTTAAACTCGCCAAGGTAGTCCTCCTCGGCCTCCTCGACCTTGGGGTCGTTCCAAACAAGGATTTCGCAGTAAGCCTCCCAAGCCTCCCGAGGGAGGTGGGTCTTGGCCTCGTTGTAGCGGGACTCGATTTCTTCAGCGGTGATTTTGGTTTGGTTGCTCATACAAAAGACATTATGCCCAAAAGGACTAAAAGCACAAGTAGAAAAATGATTTATTTTCAAGGAGGCAATCTACTCCATACCTATGCACGGAGGGCAAAGGGAGGGGCCGTAGCCCCGCCCCGCCCCGCAGGGGGTTAGACCCCCACCACCTCCTCGGTAATGTCCAGCCCCGCAACACCGATGAGGTTCTTGGCCTTGATGGTGAACACCTCGCTCGGCTCGCTCGGCTTACGCTCGGAGGGCGGGAGCATCGAGAGGTAGTGTTCCTTGGAGACCTCGATGCCGTCCACGAAGTAGTTGACCTTGGGGACGCTCTTGGAGGTCGTGATGCGGAGGTAGTCCTCGCCCTTGTGTTCGATGATGAAGGGGAACACCTTCCACACGCCCCAAGAGAGGGGCTGGACTTCCCCACGCTCGCCCTTTTCGATGGCCTCCTTGACGGAGGAGAGGTTGGCGAAGTTCACGCCCGTGCGGTAGATGCCGACAGTCCGCTTTTCGAGGAGACGGCCCTTGTGGTCTTTGGACGGCTTGCCTTCCGACTTGAAGGACAGTTCGATGAACTGCCCCTTCTTGGAGGAGACGGCGTTGAGGAAGGCCACGGAGTTCTGATGGAGTTCTTGGTTGTTCATAGCGAGAGGCATTATGCCCAAGGATTTGAAAAGCACAAGCAGAAAGATGAACTTTGATAAAGATTTTTTATGATTGATGTTTGTCGAATAAAGTTAGCCACCTTGCTTGACTTTTTCAAATCCTTCGGCATAATGAGTCTCGTTATGAAGAACTATACATTCACTATTCGCCGTCACTACGAGTTCCAGATTGAAGCCGAGAACTACGATGACGCTGTTGAGCAACTCAATGCTACCATCTCCGATGGCGGACTCGATGATAACAGTTGCATTTTCGAGGACTGCGATTGGGCCGAGGAGGTTGACCTGCGGGACACCAAGGAGGGCGACTAGCCCTCTTTTTGTCGGCGGAGCCACCTACCGAAAGGGTCTTTCGAAAAAGTAAGTAGCCCCGCCAATAAAAACCAAAACAATATAAACGAAAATAATGATTTCAATAATCTTTCTTGCTTGCACTTTTTTGCTTGCTTTTTAAACGCTCTTATACATAATAGCATAAAACAACTACAACTATGGCTTACGAACTATATTCTGTCTGCATCAAGGAAATGGGCGTTGAGGAGGCTGTCCCAGAAGCCGTCATCGTATCCGTTGGGGATACATACCCAGATGAAGGTAGCGATGACGATAACGCAACTTTTTATCACTTCTACCCAGATGAGTGGGACGAGGTTTGCAAGGCGTTGGAAGAAGGCTATGCCTTTGAGGTAGAAGGTGACTTTACTGTGGAGTTTCACGGAGACTCCCCAGAGGGTCCGTCCCAATAGCCAGAAAAGGCACTTTCAAAAAGTGCCTCCAAGTCTGTCGTTAGGTTCTTTATAGAAAGGGCCAGAAGGGATTGCTCCCCTCTCTGGCTTTTTCTAGTTTTTGTTTTTAAATCTTTGTGCCGAGCATTTCGACAAAGGTCACTTTTTCCCCAAGTTCACGCTCGATGTGGTCCTTAAGTTGCTCAACGGCGTGTTCGTAGTTGTCAGCATCACACCGCCAATAGCGAGGCGTATCCGTCTCAAGGCCATCAATGGTTTGACGGAAGTGGAGGACATACCCCTTCGTCTCGGACACAAGGTCGTATTCGAATGAATAAACGCAGTAGCCGTTATAGTCAGACAGGCGGTTGCAGATTTCATCCTCGGCATCAACGCCGTGGGGAATGTCATACGACACGCTGTCGGGGAGGGCTACATCGACCTCCACGCCATCGACCTCCTTGTCCCAGACGATGTTATAGACCTTATAGTGCCTCACGACAGTACCTCCTTCTTCCACGCACGGCGGTCATCCCGCTTACGCTTGTCCTTGAAGGGACGAGAGGCAGGAAGGGTTGGCTTACGCACCTCCTGCACTAGTTGGCTGAACTTGATGGTTTTGTTTTTCATAACAGAGAGCATTATGCCCAACCATTTGTGTTTGTCAACATAATCTTTGAAAATAAAAGGGGCGAGGGTTTTACGCCTCGCCCCAGTGGGATAGCCCTTACGGGATTACAAGCATAGAGACCATCTCCTTCTCCCGATGACCAAAGGCCCACGATTGAGCGAGAGCCTTGTAGTGGCGGGCTTGGGTGATAAGGAACGGGTCTCCGTCCGCATCCTTCAAGAAAGCCTTTGCGATGCTGTACGCCTTCTTGAATGTGTGGACCCGCCTGTGAAGTTGCTTATTAGTCATACATACCTCCTTCAAGTTCGTCTTGGATGGCTTCTACGATGCGGTCGTTGAGGTTGCAGGTGACATTAGACTTGAGGTCAGCCATCTCCTGCTCGTTCAGTTGGACCTTCTTGCCGTACTGCTCAATGGCCTCCTCCACGTGTTCGTCCTCGATAACCACATAGACAATCTTGTGACGAGCGGCGATGGCGGACATTTGCAGTTCGGCTTCACGCTTTTCTGACTTGGTTGTGTTTTTCATAACGAAAGACATTATGCTCAAGTTAGACGCTTTGTCAAGCGTCATTATTCTCGCCTTCACCCTCGGCTTCGGGCTCGGCTTCGGGCTCTGCCTCGGCCTCACCAGAGTTAATCTGGTTGTTGATGGCATCCTCAAGGCAGTCGGCCCAATGCTCGCACAGACGCTCGATGAACTCGTCTCGGATGTTCTTGCAGACCTCGGGAGTGAGTTTGGCTAGCAACTCATCGGCGTTTTCAACGCCGTTTTCCTTTGCGACTTTGATGGCATTAAAAATGTCATCATCAAGGACGGTGACAACATCAATGCCATACTTCTGGGAGACCTCAAGGATAGCATCGTATGCCTCCTTGTGCTTCTGTTCATTCGTGTTAATCATTTTGTTTTATTAGTTGGATGAGTTAATCATTATGCCCGTGTTTTATCTAATGTCAAGCGTCATTTCTTGAACGAGGGAAATCTCCATAGAGAACATCAGTATCTAGTTTCCTGCTATCATACTTTACCTCGGCACGAAACTCGTTTCCGTAGCCACTCGGGTAGTCTGGATGGAATGTCCAATCCAGCCATCCCTTGCAATCAAGGCATTCGGAACGGGCCACCCAAAGAGTTGCCTTGCCATCTTTGCCCTTACTATCTGGAACTACGCACCACAGGTTCGGTAGGATTGTGGCAGTCGGGTGGAAGTGTGCCCCTCCGCACTCTGGACATTTAAATCCATCTGGAAAAAGTCCATCAGCCTTGAAGTATTCGTGTTTCTTGCCCTTCTCATCGCCATTCCAAGTTGGTTTCTTTTTATTCTTTTTGTCTTTGTCGCTCATTACACATACATTATGTTTAAGGTTTGTTCGGTGTCAAGCAAACAAGGGGGTTGCCTTTCGACAACCCCCTTTAGATTTGCCTTTCGTTTTTTTAGTTGAGGTTCCCCACAAGGGCCTCAACATAGTCCCGCTTCTTGACGGCTTTCGTGAGGGCGTTAAGGACACCCGTATTGACACGCTCGGCGAGTTCGAAACGCTTGGCCTCAACATCGTGCGTGAGGTGTTGCGTCACGGCATTGTAGAGGTTCCAGACAGTCCGTTCACGGTCCTTTTCGAAGCGAGGGGACTCCCACACGGCTTGGATACGCTCACGCATACGCTCCGACATAATCTTCGACTTCTCGAAAGAGAGGAGGACATTACGGCCCTGCTCCTGCGTGAGGTTGCTCTTGGTCATCGTGTCGAACACGGGTACGGACTCCTTGAAGGCATTGACCGAGCGGGCAAACGCATCACGAATGAGGTTCGTGTCGAGGGCTTGCGTGTGCTTGCGGGTCATACCAACCGCCGCAACGGGAACGGCAAGGCCATTCGTGCAGACAAGGCGGACCATCCCCACTTGGAAGGAGGCACGGAGCGAGCCGTCAAAGGAGTTCTGGACCTTGAGGCGGAGGTGCAAGTCCTCCCCGTTGCCAAGGCGAATGCCGTAGTTTTCGAAGTCGTAGATGGCACGGATACGAGCCCCGTTGTGAGTGCCGATGGTCTTACGGCGGAAGTCCCCGAAGCCCTCGGCCTTGAACAAGTCCTCAACAGGGTTGAGGAGGTCGGAGTTCTGGAGAACCTCGTAGCGGTCAGAGACAACGCCCAAGACTTCCTGCGTGTCCGTGCGGACATTAGCGAAGAAGCGGGTCGGAGTCCCGTTCGGGAGGTGCATCACAGTCTGCTCAACGGTGAAGTCGAGGTTGCTGAACTGCTTTTCGGTTTCGTTTTCGATGATGGTGTTGTTTTTCATACAGAGAGCATTATGCCGATTTGTTTTTGAATAGCAAGTTTATTTTTAAGAAAAGTTATTCCTTGGAGGCGAAGGAACGGAAGGGGAGGTAGCGAAGGATGGCATCCTTCTCGCCATCAGAGAGTTCGGAAACGCCCTGCACGAGTTCCATAAGGGCGATGCCGTCCTCGATGGCCTTCTTACGCTTCTTGAGGTTCTGGGGCTTGATGCCAGAAGCCGAGTTGCTGATGCAACAGGACAGGTTGACGATGTAAGCATCGTAGCCGACTTTGCCCATATCGTTGCAGAAGTACTTGTATTCTTCGTGCTGGGAGATGAGGCCCATCGACTTGTTGATGGCCTCGACATAGAGAAGGGCCGTTGCGGTGATTTTGATTTCGTTAGTATTGGTCATACGGGAAGCATTATGCCGATATAAGTTAGAATGTCAAGCCAAGGAACGAAGAAAGTTTAAAAAAGATATGAGCGAAATCGGTCAAGACCACGTTGGTGCGTACCTATGCACACGGCTGAACCGCCGTGAGGCGGTCAGTCGTAGTCGTATCTGCTCTCGTCCCTGTCTCGCTCGCAGTCGTATTCGCCATCCGTATCTGGCTCGACATTCTCGGAGTCCTTGTCAACGAGGTCGGAGACGGCAGACGCAATCTTCTTGAAGATGGGGTCGGACTCATCGATAGACACCTGCTCGCCGTCTGGGAGGTATTCGATGAGGTCGGAGACGGCGTAGTCGGAGACTACGGCGTAGTCTTGACCAGCGTCAAAGCCCTTGGCCCCCCAATACTCGTAAGAGCCGATGCCATCGTTCTCCCACTCCACATCATACTCCACAGACATAGAGAACATACGGCCCTCGTATTCGAAGGACTCGATTTCGAAGGAGTGGCTCACTTGGCCTCCTCCTTGTTCCGACGGAGATAGATAGTTGCGACACGCTGGGTCGAGAGCCGACCACGATTGTTGTATCGTTCGCCCAAGGTAATCTCGAAGATATAGTTCTCGATAGACTCCACGGCATACTTGCCGCTAGCCATCTTCTTGAGGTAGTGCTTAATCTTCTTAACGGCCTTGGGATGCTCGGCAACCTTGAAGTAATCGCCACCGCAACCGCATCGGCAGGAGTTGCCCTTGCCGACATAGATTTCCTCGACCTGCTCAAGGTTGATATCCGTGGTCAGTTCGGGGAGGTTGAGTTCGGGGTGCTGATGCCCCCCGTGTTCCTTATGGATGATTTTGTAGTTCATAACGAAAGACAGTATACCGATTAGAGTTTAGTTGTCAATGCTGTTTTAGATTTTTAACCATTAATCTTTACAGAGCCGTATTCGGTGTCCTCGGCGAGGTTGCGAGCCCTCGCTTGGAGACCATCGATGTTGGTGTCGAAGATGTAGCGGAGGTCGGCCTCGTAAGCCTTGACCTTGGCCTCATACCTTGCGATTTCCTCGGGGGTGTCCTCATCGACCAAGGCTTCGTTGAGGTCGGCCTTGGCGAGACGGAGGCTTTCATAGCAGTCCTGCAACTCCTCCAAGATTTCGAAAATCTCGGTGGAGCGTAGAGCAGAAGCCCTGTAGAGGCTGATGAGTTGACCGATGGTGTGAGTTCCGAGCGTTTCGATGTTCATAGTATTTGTTGGTTGTAAGATACAGTATACCTGTGGTCTTTGGTTTTGCAAGTTTTATTTTTTCTTTTCTCCAAAAACATCGTCTTCTTCAACGATGACCTCATTAACATAGAAGTAAAGGTCAAGGGCCTTTGCAACCGCCTTGAGGGTGTTAATCTTCTGCCTCAAGTCCTTCTCTGACATTTTTTCAGTTGCGTATGTCTCCAAGGCGATGGTTGCGTTGGCGATGGCCTTGTAGTAGTTATACTTCTTCAACTTCAGCATTGTATTGTTTGCTGGAGGATTAATACCAGCAGGTGTAATACACGGCCTTGCCAGAGGCCAACGCCTCCTTGGCTCGCTTGATGAACTCCAAGGTCTGCTCCTTGTCATCGTAGCAACCCCACAGGAAGCCCTTGCCCTCGCCCACGGGCATCTCGTCATTGGCGTAGTCCTCCTCTAGCGTCTCAATGTCATCCAGAGTCAGCCAGACCTTCTGGCAGTTGAAATCAAAGGCATCAGAGACAACGCCCTTGGATTGGGCAAGTTCAGCCATCCAGAGTTGGAGGTCAGCGTTCTTACGCCAATACATCAGTTCCTCCTCGCTTTCGAGGGTGAGTTCGCCGTTCTTGTACTCCTGCGAGTCGAGGAGGTTTGCTTCGTGGCGAGAGATGGCGTATGCGTTTTGGTCGAGGCCCATAGTTAGTTTTGTTTTTGGTTATTAGTTTATTGGTTAGAGAAAGACATTATGCCCATTCGGTTGCGATTGTCAAGAGATAAGTTTAGTTTTTCTCACCGCAGTTCTCGATGTAGTCGATGGCTCGGTTGAGAGCCTTCAAGGCGTTCTCAATGTCGCAACGAGCCCGCTTCATCTTCAAGAGCCCCTGACGCTGGCTACCGAGGCCGTAATAACGCTCCACATCGGCAATAGAGCCAGCAGGAACCACCTCGGCGATGGCTCGGACAGTCTCCTCGATGTTGAACTCGTTGGTGGCTTCGTTGATGCTGGAGATAGCGAAGTTCAAGTCTTGAACGATGCTATGGTTATACACATTGTTTTTCGGATGGATGTTCATTTGATTAGTTGGATTAGAGTTTGTATTATGCTCAAGCGTTAGAGTTTGTCAAGAGGAAGTTTAGCCCATCATAACAATATTGTCGGCGTACATCAGCGTCTGCTTGTCGCCCCAGAACTTGGTCTCGTAAGGGTAGTTGAGGGCAACCATCACATCTCGCAGATGCTGGCAGGCGATGGCCTCATCGCTCGTGCCTCTGGCACGAGACACATACACGCAGAGCGAGAAGTAGTGGTAGCGGTCTTCCTTGAAGCGTTGGATATCGATGTTGTTCATAACGGATAGCATTATGCTCAAGGGGGCCTCATTGTCAATACATAAACTTGAAAAATATCCGAGGTACTATTTGTCTGCGTACCTATGCAGCAAGTGCAACAACAGGACGGCCCGCCTCCATCTCTGGAAACGGGCCGCTGTTATGAACACTCACACCAACAAATATTATTGGGAAGACCGACCAAGGTCTTTACTCCGCCCCAGCAACAAAACGCTAATGCTTAATACGCTTCAGCACTAACTAAACAACCAGCAGGCGGAAACCCAAAACTGATTACTCCTCGCCTTCTTCGAAGACCACTTCCTTGCAGGAGATAACCTTAAACTTATGCTCGCCGTGATTGACGATGCTACCGACCTTCAGCGGGCTTTCGCCGAGCCAATCCATCTGGAGCGTGTTGCCCGCCATCGGGCCCTTGGAGAACTTGGCAATGATTTCGTATTCTTTCATAGTTGTATTGGTTAGAGGAGATACATTATGCACAGTTGGTTCGCTTTGTCAAGCACCGCTTTTAGTAGACCTTCTCCTCATTGCCGTCCTTGTCAACGGTGAAGACCTCGTAGTCGCCCGAGTCCACATCGAAGTTGCCAAACTTCACATTCTTGACCCATTGGTCGAGGTATTGCTTCTCGGCCTCGCCAAAGGACGAGGCAACGATGCCCTTGGAGCGAACGATGACTCGTTCGGAGAAGAAGTAAGTCTTCTTCTCGTTGGTTTGCGTGTTGTTATTGTTGTTGTTCATAGCGTTGGTTATTATGCTTGGTTTTTTGGTTTTGTCAAGAGTGATTGATGGAGTTTTTTACGACCTCCGTGAAAGCGTCCGTCTCGTTGAGAGAGGTCTGCGTAGAGTTCCACTCGCTGGACAGTTCGTCCATAATGGTATCCACTTCGGCCTCAGTAAGGGCTCGTTCAGCCATCTCCTCCCCGTGTTCCTTCACGGAGTAGCGGTCCCAGAACTGCCAGCGAGTGACCTCCTTCTTCTCTTCAAGGCTTCGAAGGAGGCGGTTGGCGATGCCGATGCGAGTATCCGAGTCCATAGCCATAATGGCTCTGACGGTGTGTCCGATTAGTGCGATTTTGTCCATAGCGAGCATTATGCCGATTTAGTGTGAACTGTCAAGCGACATTAGACTCTTTTTCGAGGGCCGACTTGGCCTTCGCATAATGGCTGTCGATGTGCTTCTGTGCGTTCTTGGTCGCAATGGAGGCAATCTCAGACCAGAGTTCGAACATAGTGATATCGTCATAGCGGGCCTTGTCGAACTGCCCCTGCCCCCAAGAGCCAGAGGCCCAATGGCTAGCGGACTTCGCCATTTCCTTGATGTTGATTTCTTTCATAGTTTTGTTTTGGTTTAGTTTGGTTTATTATTTCTTGAGACGGAGATTTTGCTGATTTTCGAATAGTTCGTCAATCATAATCGAACGGACTTCATCCTTTTCGTCATCGGTGAGTTCGATGGGGTCGCCGTTGTCATCAACGGCGTTGAAGTCCTTAACATCGACTTCTTCGAAGTAAGCAACAGAAGGCTCGTCAGAGATGCCGTAGTCGGACAGGGTATAGTAAGCCACGCCTGTCGGTTCGCAGGTGATTTCGGTCTCGTCCCGCTGGACATAGACAGGGCCATACTCCTCAAACTTATACTTGAGTTGACCGTCCTTGGCGTTCTTCTTTTTCTTCATAGTTTTAGTTTTGGTTAAGTTTAAATCATTATGCACAAGGCGGGACGATTGTCAAGCATCCTTGACGAGAACCTTGAAGGCATCTTCGAAGGGGAGGTCGTTGACGATGAGGTCAGCGTCCAGCATAAGGGCAATCTTGGCACGGCAAGACTTGGCGAGTTCGGGGGTCGTGTTGCCCTTCTTGAACAGGAAGTATCGGCCTTCGAACTCCTTGCCCTTGCGGGTAAAGATAATGTCACGCTCAAGTTGCTTCTTGACGGACTTGGTGAGTTTGGCATCCTCCTTCTTGCGGAGTTCCGCAAAGGTGAGTTCGTCCACGGTTCGCTCCCACTCGCTGGAGGTAAGAAGGTCTGCGACCTTCTTATCCTTGATGTGGACGAAGGTCGAACCCCCGTGACCGTGGTTCTCGGCGGAGCCAACGGCCTTGCCGTTGAAGCAGACCGTGGCGGTGAAGCACAGCGTCTCCTCGGAGAGCGAGGCGAGGTGCTTGAAGTTCTTGATGGTGATGTTCATTGTTTTATTGGTTGTATGTTTTAGATTATGCCGATGGATTTAGTTTTGTCAAGCACTCTTACCTTTATTTTGTTCGTCAAGGTAGTCGTCAACGATTTGCTTGACCATACGCTCTGGGAGTTGCTCGCAGAGGTGCTGTCCAAGGTCGTGAGTGCTGGCTTGCTTATCCATACAGGAGGCAAACCAATCACGGTAGTACCCATAGACGATTTCGTAGCGTTGCTCGTTGGTCGGCCATTTCATAGTGTTTTAGATTATGCCTTTGGTTTCGGTTTTGTCAAGCCGTCAGTTGGTGACGGCGTAGAGTTTCGTCCCGACAGCCACCTTCTCTCGGATGAGGGCATCATCGGGCTTGGCGTGGTTGAGATGCTCCTGCGTCACGACATAATCGAAGGACTTGTCCCGACCACAGGCCATGCCGTGGAACCAGCCACCATTGTAAGTATTGCCCTGCATACGGCTGATGAGGTGGGCGATGTGAGCCTTCTCCTCGGAGTCGTAGAACTCGATGCCGAAGCAGATGCGGGAGTCAATGTCCTTGGCGGGGCCACGGGCCTTGCCGAGGCGTTGGTAGAGCGAGTCCATCTTGGCCTTGGGGAGTTCAAGAGTCCCCTTGACGATGGCTTCGGCGGTTTCGAGGTCGGTGAGTTTGGTCTTGGTGTTTTTCATACGGCACTCATTCTACCCAAGTCCCGAGCATTGTCAACTCCTGTTTTGTTTTTTGTTCTAACTTGTTAAAGGGGCGGAGGGGCGGGGTTTGCTACGCCTACCGAAAGGGGTTGGAAATTTTGCAAACTAAGTAGCCCCGTCAAAAGTTTTAGAAAACAAAGCATTGACTTTGGGATTTAGATTGGCATAATGAGTCTCGTTATGGAAATCATCACTATCGAAGACTTCGAAACCGCACTCAAGACCAACGGCTATACCTCGCTTGGTTGTTATCCGCTTTATTTTATTACCAATGACGGAGGACTGCTGTCCTTCAAGTCTGCGGTTAAGAATGCGGACCTCATCAAGGATGCCATCAAGGACAACGACAACTCTGGCTGGCGAGTCTGTGGTTGCGATGTGAATTGGGAGTCGCTCCTGTTCTGCGATGACAGCGGGGAGCAAATCGAGTCCGCTTACGACCCCCTTCCGCAGGGGGAGTAAAAGCAAGGTAAGTTTTCCGCTGGGCTCTCCGAGGGGGTTATCTCCAAGGAGATGCTCTAGAGTCTTTCGTTAGGTGCTCTCCATCCCGCAGTCTGCGAAAAACTAAGTAGCCCCGCCAATTCTGTCAAGAAATAATCCTGAATTATTTCGGATTTTATTTTTTGGCGGAATTTGGATTTTCATTTGACCGATTTCAGTCTAAACGGTAAGATACCCGTGGTTTGCGTTGAGCAAGCCCGAGAGGGCTTGCGATTGTTTATTTGGGGTGTCCAGACGGCCCTGTGGGCTCTTTTGATAGCCTGTCCGTGCATTGATAAGGGTAGCCACTTTCGCTCCCCTTGTTGGCTGTTTTAAAGGCAAGGCTTGGCTAACTTAAACTTTTTTAAAAAATAGTGCTTGCATTTTTTCTGAACTTATGCAAAATACAGACTTAACAGAAAGGATAAACCAAATAAAAACTAAAACGACATACAACGGACACCCCCTGCGTGGAGACTTCCCCTGCGGGGGCGGGAGGGATGGAGCATCGGTAGGTCCTCCGACAAAAATATGCAAAACTAAGTAGCCCCGCCCCCCGCAACTGAAAATGGCTGAAAATAAATCTTGCCTCCTTTTTTGAAAGCCAGATTATTTTTGAATGCTACCGTATTTGAACGGGTATGATTGTCGGTTGATTTATTTTGGATTTTCCTGCTACTATAACGGCCCCGCATGGGGCCGTAGTTTTATAAATGGTATCGAGGATGGGAATCGAACCCATATTAGCGGTTTAGAAGACCGCAGTCCTGTCCGTTGAACGACCTCGATGTAGAATGAGTATAGACAAGGAAAAGGTAAATGTCAAGACTTGTCCTTGTTGTAAGGAGGAGAAGGACGTAAAGTTATTTTACGGGGATGGGAAAACTTATGATACGAACTACTGGTGCAAGCCGTGTTACAACAGGTACAAGTACCAGTATGTGAAAGACAGGAAGAAGGCTTTCGTTAGGTCACTTGGTAACGAATGCGAGAAGTGCGGGATAAAGCACGATGACAAGAACACTGCGATATTTGATTTTCATCACAGGAACGAGAAGACGAAGAAGGCTGACTGGACTCGGATGAGGAACTGGTCGTTGGAGCGACAGCGAGACGAGTTAAAGAAGTGCATCTTGGTCTGTGCGAACTGCCACAGACTCATTCACGCCATCGGTCGCAATTACTGAGTAGACTTCGCCTTGAGTTTAAGTTCAAGAATTTTCGCATCAGCCTGTGCGGCTGTTCCAACAAACCACTTAAAACCAGTAAGGAATGTAGTCTCTGCATTTACAGTCTTAAGCAATAAGATGTACTTGTCATCATGCAGAAGCACTGACTGTCCTGCTTGTGCTATAAATTTTGAAGATGTAGACATATGTTAAATTTTGAATGTTGATTCAACCCAAGTAGTTCCACCGTCTTCTGTATAATATAGTCCAGTTCCAGTAGCACCATTAGCGTAAGCAAAAGATATGGTTACTACCGACCCAGACAGTTGAACGAATGTTGCTGGCGAAATGAATGACGAAGCAACTGGCTCCATTATACCAAACCATTTACCAGTCGATGAGAACTCACCATTTGTTACACAGGTGTTGAAAGCACCAGATTTAAATGGGTAATTAAGATAGCCAGAGAAATCGTAAGTTTTACCACTATCATCTAGTGCCGCTCTGAATGCCTCTACGAGAGCCTGTTTTCTCGCATTTGATGCCGTAACAAGACCAGATACAGCCGTGCTAACATCACCAGTTGTGGCGTACCCTTGAGAAGTCACATAGTTCTGTGTGGCAATCGCATCTGTTCCTGTACCAATCTGCACCCAGCCAAGAGAAGACCCCGCTCTTGCATACATATTACCATCGTTTGGAGAATCGCTATGAGTGAAGCCCGAGTTAACTTGCCAAGAACCATTTTGTCTTACATACTGCGTTCCATCCGAAGGGGCATCTGGCAGGGTTGCCGCCCAAGCACCATTCAGACGACCATAATTAGAACCATCGCTTGGGGCATCAGCAATCCCAGCCGTGGTCTGCGTAGTGCTGTCTGGGAATGTAATTCCCGTGTGGGAAATCGTAACGCCCGTGCTTGTTGTTCCCTCCCAGACCTTCAAGGTTGAACCAGCACCGCTATCAATATAGATTGGTACGATTGATGGAGAGCCAAGAAACTGGTTTCCAGTCAACCATCCTGCCTGCCAGTTCAGTTCAAATCCGACAGCACATTTAAGCGATATACCGTTAGAGCCATATCGTCCAGAGTCAAAAGTGCCAACGTCTATATTCTGACCACCAGTACCAAAGTTGATTGCACCTGTCATCGTACCACCAGCCAGCGGAAGATAGTCTGCCAACTCTCCAGAGATGTAAGTTGTCAAATCTGTTTGGTCTGTGACTGTACCAGTTATAGAACCCCAAGTTCCACCACCGCCACCCCCTCCAGAGGCACTTATTTCAGTCCAATAAGCAGGATAACCAATGGGGTCGTACCCAGCACCGCCAACGGCGGTAGACATATACCAAAACCTGTTACTAAATATCACTTGCTGTCCGACAGTATATGTAACCCCATTGTCGTATGCTGGGATTGCGGCGGCTCCTCCGCCACCACCACTCGGAGCCTCATTTCCCCACAAACCAGTTGATGAATTATACGTTAGAACATCACCATCTGAAGGAGATGATATAGAAATATTATGTAATTCTCCAAGTTCATATCCGTTCTGTATCTTAACCTCAACCTTTCCTTGGTTTGCTGATGATGCTACAACCGTACCAATGAAAACAGAATGATTTGGTGCTGTTGGTGGGGTTGTTGCCAATCCACCAGCGGTTGTAGAAGAAAGCCACAGTTGCTGTCCAGCAGTGTATGACTGAGTGTCAACTTTTTCAAGCAATCCAGACACAACAACTTCTCCATTTTGATTGTTTGAGATTGATGCCGTCGTTACGCCAAAGGTCTTTGAAGATGTAGCCTCCGAGTTGGCTTGTGCTAACGAAATTAACGGCTTGTTGTTTGAAGCACCAGATATATACACCACGCTGAATGCTGGTATCGTTGAGCCGCTCTCATTTCTAACTGATGCTGTAAGTTTTTGAGATTTACCGACTATGTTAGAAACAGAGCCATCATCTAACTTTGTATATACATTTCCGTCACCAGTATTAATGGCTAACTCACCAGCAACAAGAGAACCAGATGTTGGTTCCGTTGTTCCTCTTTTAAGTTTTATGGTTACAGACATATTGCTTCTTAGAATGTGCCACCATCAATAGTTACTCCATCAATAGAGCCACCCGTAATAGATACGTTGTTTGCGTTTTGGGTAGCGATAGTGCCAAGACCAAGGTTGGTTCTAGCAGTTGATACAGAAGTCAAGTCAGACAGGTTGGATGACTTTGTTAACTTAGTTCCAATGCTAGTCGTTAACGTGGTAGAGAAGTTGGCATCGTTTCCAAGTGCGTCAGCCAGTTCTTTTAGCGTATCCAAAGCCGCACCAGCACCATTGACTAAATTGCTTACGGCAGTAGTAACGAATGCAGTAGAGGCCGCTTGGGTAGTGTTAGTTCCTGCAACAGCAGTTGGCACAAGCGGAGTTCCTGTAAAGGTCGGACTAGACAGTGGTGCGTATGTGGACGAGGCGGTGGCTGTCGTTAAATACGAAGACATGCCAGAAATAGTCTGGTATGTGCTTGATGCCGTAGCCGAGGTTAAATATCCGCTGATATTTGCACCAGAAGGAATTGTTACAGTCCCCGTGAATGTTGGGCTAGCAAGCGGAGCATAAGTCGTAGATGCCGAACTTGTGGTTAAGTACGAAGACATTCCAGAAATGGTCTGGTATGTTGACGATGCCGAGGAGGTCGTCAAATAAGATGACATTCCAGCAATCGTCTGGTAAGTGCTTGACGCTGTAGTCAAGTCAAGGAATGCACCCGTGCCACCAATGGCTACAATGCTGGTGGCAGAGCCACCAGCACCGCCAGTTCCAACACCAATAAATAATTTGTTGGAAGCCTCCGAGTAAGCCAGTTCTGCGTTCTGGAGGGTCGTTGGAGCGGATGTTGTCGTTGACCGCTTTACTCTAATTGTATTAGCCATTGTTTATATAGTTATTTATAGTCAACCCTCAGAAGTTTCCGCCATCTGTGATGGTTTCTGCTGGTTGGTTTATGAATTTGTTGTTGCTGTAGATTAAAATATCTCCGTTTTGAGGTAGAGTCAATTGAACATCGCCAAGGTCGTTTATTGAGGCATCACCAAGAACTCCAAAGTCTCCCTGTTCACCCTTTGGACCAATTAGACCAATTCTTGCTTCTATTGACAAGGGCTTGCCAATATTTACAGTTACAGGATTTTTTATGTCCTTTATCTGTGCGGTCATTTGACCGATACTTGTAAACTTAATATCAATCATTGTGTAATTCTTGGAACTACGTTGAACTCAACCGTATCCGTATACATAACCTTGCCGCCCTTTGTTATCTTTACGTCCCACTCGGCAATACCAATAGACCATGTAGTTGTATCGACCATTGATAAGATGAATTTAGTCTTTTCAAAGTCTGGTATTAATACATTTAAAACAAAGACTTGACCGCTAGATGAACGGACCGAACTCTCAATGGTTACTCCATTAAGGTCTGGAATTGATGATGATGCAGGTATCGTGCATGTCGCCTCAAACGACATGCCTTGTTTCCATAAATACTGATTATTGTTGCTCATTAGTATGTTCCTCCATCTATGCTTAACTCACTCCAAGCACCGTCTTTTCTGACATATTGTTTAGTGTCAATCGGTGCTTCAAATATTGGCTCTGATAATGCTACTGGACTATATCCAGCGGAGTCTATGAGGTCATTAACAATGGTTGCAGGGCCTTGGTAGATGGTTTGTTTTGAGCCTCCATGAGTGTACTCTACCTCCATGATTACGGAGACACTTGGCTGACCAGCAAGCAGGTCTTCTATTTCTGCGGTATTGAAGTTTACTATACCAACCTTTGAACTAAATCCAATCATTCCAGAATCAGTTACTGACAGCGTTTCTGCCGTTCCAGTTGTTCTGTATATGTCCCAAGAGTAGTCTCCGCTCTTTGAAACAGAATAAACTCTATTTGTATTAGATATTCCAGATGATACGAGGCTATCGACAATCTCTCCTTCGGACGCATCTATGGATAAAGAGTTTGTCGTAAGCGTTCCATTTGATATTGCAAAAGAACCAAACTTTGGATTTGGAGATATTGATATTCTCTTAGTTATTGAATCAATACTTGATATTGATATTGCTGGTTCTGGAGACGAAACAAAACTATCAGAAAAAGCAACTGGGGATAGTTTTTGCTTTATATAATGAACTTCTTTTGATGAAACGCCTCCAGCATTTATTCTGGTTATGCTGATTCCAGTTGTCGGCCTTAGTCCACTTCCATCGCAAGATGGAAGTGCTCTTGCACCGTTATTATTGAAAACAATTTTTAAAGTACGCTTATTTATTAGTGTTACAACAACTCCGCCAGCAGAAACAATTGATGGCAGGCTGTTTATCAATGTGTTGGCTAAAGTAGACGTTGCGTCATAAGGTATTTCAACGTAGTCACCTTCAAAGGTATATATGAAAGAACCATCGGTTGGACCTCCATCAATTATGCCAAATGCAACTCTAAGTTCAGAGTCTGGATGAAAAGCAACCTCTTTCATGTATTGACCAGAAAGGTCAGATTTAATCCAGTGTATCTCAAAAGTAACAGAGTCTCCCTGTTTAATCGAAGGCAGAACTGAAGAACCAAATGAATTCCAACTTGGAAGCAGGCTGTTCGTCTCTGAATTAATCCAGAGATTTATCAATGATTCACTCATCTAATTAAGGATATAGTCTTGCTGGAACCATCCATATAACGCCATTAATCTTTATTGGTATTTCGTAAGGATAAGATGTTCCAACTGGCACTAATGCTGGGTCTGGAGGTGTGCTTATTGCTTGAATTGTTGAGGTGGGATTAATAACTACGGACGAGGTTCCGTCATTTACTATTAGTGATGAAAGGCTTAACGATGTGTGAGTGTGACTTGTGTCTGACTTTCCAAGAAGAAGCGTCTCAATCGTAGCGAGGTTTGCCTTTGATGATAGCGTGTCTGCTAGTCCGCTAATCTCTGACACTATGTGCGTGTGGTCAACATCAGCCTTGTCGCCGAGTTCACCAGAAAGCCCAGAAATCTCTGATATTAAATGTGTGTGATTAGTATTTGCCTTTCCAGAAATGCCTGATGTAAGTGCAGACGCAGTTACAAAAACATTTGTTGAAGAAGGAAGTTGGCTACCAGTGATAGCATCTCTTTGAGATGGAGAAAGCGTTACGTTTTCAAGGTCTGCGATTCTTCCTTCAAGTTCAACGTCTTTTGCTGTCAGCAAAGTTGTATCAACATCTAAAACGCCAATGTTAGCCTTAGCCTGTGTTTTTTCCGCTGGTGTTAGTGACTGTGCTGTGTCGAAGCGAACTAATGAATCTGCTGGGAGGTAACTTCCATACTGAACTATCGTGTATGAAGCATCGTCGATAAGGTCATTTAGAATAGTTACTGTTTGTTGAATTACGGTTGTTTTCGTTCCGTCTGTTTCAATTTGAACCTCAAGAGTTCCATCAGCGGATGAGTCTCCAGCGAGGAAGTCCTCGACTTCCACTGTGTTGAGATGCAGAACGCCATACTTTGAACTAAATCCAATTATCCCGCTATCGCTTGATGTAAGATTTAATATTGAAGCCGAAGCCGTAGAAATATCCCACTGATTATTTCCACTCTTTATAACTCCCCACTCAGCATCAAACGCAGTAGTGAGTGCTGAAAGAACTGCATCCGCTGATGAGTTTACATCGATTGACTCCGTTGTGTATTGTTCTGAACCGAAATTGAATCCAATCAAGAATGAGCCGCTTCTTGGTTGAGGGGTTACAGAGACTCTCCATACTTTAACATCTCCAGTGAATGATGGAGTATGGATTTGGTTCACAATTACAGCGGGTGCATCTTGGTTAACAAAAGAATTAACGAGTGCTATTGGAGACTGCTTTACATGTACTTGATAGATTTGCTTCTGAAGTGGCGACGTTGAGCCCGTTTTTGTTTTCGTTACTCCAATTGAAGAAGTTGGATACAGTTCGTTTAGCGATGAGGTCAGAGTGTTAGTAGTAACAGCCGCAGTGTTCCATACTATTCTAAACGAGTTTGATATCTTTGTGACAGTTACTCCACCTTCGCTGGTTATTGACGCAAGTGCATTCAGTGCGGTTTGAACTTCTGCCGCTGTTGCAGTAGCACTTATTGCAGATGTTGTGTTTGGGCCGTATACAAGTTTATACGTTCCAGATTCTGGTGCTGTGTCTATTCTTCCAATCGCAAGCGTTACCGCAGTGCTTGGAGAGAATTCGTATTCAGCAAAAGAACCACCATTAAAGTTTTTTACAAGATGCAACTCCACACCGATTGAATCGCCCTGTTTTAAAATTGGATTTGGTGCGAAAGATATTGATTGCCAACCAGAAATGAGTTTCCCAGTCGCAATATCAATCCAAAGTGTTAAAGATGGGCTTGGCATTTTATAAGTTGTCGTATGTCAATCGTCTGCGGCTGACAAGATTCAATAATAACTATGGCAATTGGATTCAAGAGTTTTAGCACCAAAAGTGGACACTGTAAGTCAAAAGAAGTCCTTAAAACAAAGTAAACACTATACCCAATCGATTGCCTTAATTGCTTTTATAAAATATGAGATTAAAAATCTGCCCGATTTGCGTAAGTGCCCTCGCCCTTGGAATGATTATGATATTTGCGGGATGCCTCCCGAGCAAAACGACCTCGGGTCCACTTCCAGAGCCAGCCACCAACGTTTCTCTATCTGGTGCTGAAAGCAATCTAGACAGGCTGACAGATAAGCGTATAAGCAGGGTTGCGGCATCTGTTGTTGTTGCCGAAGGTGCGGTATCAAAAGATGAGCCAAGCGAGTCAGACTTGGCCGTAGCCAAGTCTGAGTTGAAGATTGCCCGTGCGATGACTGGAGAGCCCTCCAAGGCCGATTTAGACTATGCTAACGCAAGGGCAGAGAAGATGCTTGCTAGTTCACCAGAGGATGCGAAGAAGATAATTGCACAAGGAATCATAACAGCAGAGAATCTTAAGAAGGAAATTGAAAACGCTAATAGCAGATATGAACAAGAGAAAGCCAAGAAGCAGGCCGAATTTGATGCTAAGTTAAAGGAAAAGGAAATTGAAATTAAGGCTCGTCAAATGGAACTTGAACAAGAAAGAATTGCCAGAGATATGCAAAAGTGGACGCTGGCTGGTATTGGCATGTTCACTATTGGCATTCTTCTTACAATTCTAGCCCCAATGCCTGTTCTTAAGAAACTCGGCATGGCACTAACCCTTTCTGGTATCATTTGTGGCTCTTTCCCAATAATTGGCAATGAGCCTTGGTTTAAATACGCAATCGGCGGGACAATCCTTACCCTTGTAATTGGCCTTCTAGTTAAGATGTTCCTCTTCAAGCCGAAGTGTGCGGTGGACAATACGTCAAAGGATACAAGTTCAGATTCGTCTGGACCATCCAATGACAACACCAACTGACCCAGATTTCGCATCAGCCGCTCAAGACTTCAAGCGTGGCGGGTGGGTCGTGTCTTTGCTTGGAGGGGCAGGAATGCTCGCAAGAATGCTTCTGGAGGACGAGGAGCATAAGGCAATATACTGGATAAGGAAGTTTATTGCTGGTGCTATAGTCGGCTGTATCACTTACTTCGCACTACACGGAGTGAATATGAGCGATATTCACAAATCAATAATAATGTCTACCGCTGGTGCTGGAAGCCCAGAACTAATGGAGCAAGTTAGACAACGCTTCTCAAAAGGACTTAAGAAAAATGAAAAAGAAACCAAATCAAACGGGAAAAGGAAGCGTAAGTGAAGTAATAATCGCAACCCAGTCCTTCTTCCTGTTTGCATTCGGGATGGCTGGGATAATGGCAACGTCAGCCGTTGTTGCTGGCTTTAATGCTTTAAGAAATCTGAATAGTGCTGTAGCAATCGTAACTGACGAGGGGATTGCCACAGAGGACGGAGTAGTCAATCTAGAAAAAGTTCGTGGCATAATAATGAACTTTGAACTCGTTGGGATTTGCGTTTCTGCATTCGGCTTTGTAGTATGCGTAGCAACCTGTATACGCATGTACAGAAAAATGCAGGAGGCAAAGGCATCTCAAAAGAAAGCCAAGCCTCGCCTCAAGTAATTAATTAGACGAAATCTTGGCTAACATAAATGCGACACGTCTTTATGTGCTTGCACTCATAAGGCTTTTGCCAAAGGAAATAGTCCCCCTGTCTGAAGTTCCAGTCTTCACAAGAACACTCTCCCCTTCCTTCGTTCTCCTCTAAGTCAACAAGATGACACTCGTCTGGTCTTGATTCAGACCAGACGAGAAATCTTGAAGGAGAATCAAATACCTCTATCTTAAGCCTCGTGCGTAATGATGATGGGTGCTTTCTTTCCTGCATACGCTACGCCTCTTGATGTATTATATTCATAAAACTCAAGGGCTTCTTCGTAATCCATACCATCAACATCTTGAAGAGCAAGAATAATCTTATTCTCAGAGTAGACGATTCTGCCGTCACTCGTAAGACCAAGAATGGCTCTGTCAAAAGTTGCCGATGGCTCAAGGCGTAATGCCTTTGGGTCAGCGTTAGATAGCAACTCTTCTATTTTTTCTTTATCCATGTTATATTTGAACTTTTCTATATCCTTCTTTCCAAAGAACTGATGAAATTAAATTAGCAATACGCTCAACGCCTTCTTCGGTGGTCTCCTTTAGAGCCTCGTGAAGAACCTCGTGAACAATGGTGTCCAGCATCTCTTCTGGGGCTTGTCTTGGGTCAACGTGTATCTGGCAGGGGTCGCCCTCGACCCACTGCCCATAAGGCGTTTTCGACTTCGCTTTTGACGTGTGGTTTGGCCTTGAGTGTCCAAGTTTTTTGTAAACAACGATTGGAAGTTTATTTGTTTCTTTTTCTGGCATTTTTTAGTTCTTTGTATGGTTCGTCTGGGTATACATGCCAATAAGTGACCATATTACACTCAGAGCATGTAGATGTTGCCCTCCAGTATTGGCAAACTTTTCCAGTAAAAAGGTCCATTCTTTTTGCAGTATTTACAAATGTCTCCTTCCATTGGGATGACGAACAATACTCGCACTTTTCATGCGGTTTTAAGTTCATCGGGATATTATACTGGGGGAACTCTGGCACGCTTTGGTTATATGTCTACCGTTACTTAAGTCCGAGTTCTTTTAGTTTCTTAGCCATAAGCAACTTTGCCTTTGACTCATCAATATCCAAGGGCTTGACAATCCACTTTCCAGAAACTGATGCTTTCAAGTAGTAGATTCCGTCTGGGTCTGGTTTAATCATCTCAAAACTATCTTTCCTGTTTGTGTCTATCTTGTTAAAGTTCGGAACTTCGGCTACCTTCATTAAGAATTCTATTCTGTCTGGCTTTAGACCGAGTTCCAAGCCACGTTTCATAATGGCTTCTGTTACAGTAGCCTTGCTCATGCTTTTACCTTATCAAATAGATTGTCAATCTCGTGCTTAATACGAAGCCTGTCAGCCATTATTCTATGTATGGTATTGGTCAAGTTTACCTTCTCTCTTTCTAAATTTTGAATGTGCTCAAACTCTTTAGAGTTAACCCAAGAATAAACAGCATCTTG
>JACCDG011194330.1_pt1 | contig 26688 bp, 39 predicted proteins | sample 7442471 | NCBI WGS metagenome assembly JACCDG01 (sample SAMN15323444, study PRJNA562643) | freshwater metagenome | isolation source: river surface water | place: USA:Blue River Watershed | collected 2017-08-17 | reverse complement strand
CGCTGCACATTGCCAAGCAACGGCCGTTTTGCTTTGCTTCTGAACTAAAAGCGCTTAAGGCATTAGGGTGCCATCCTAAATCTTTTGACGATATTCAGCCAGGGCATTATGCGGTTGTCACTAAAAGGGAAATGCGGCAAGCCGCCTATTACGACATCTCTACAAAACCTTTGCCGGTAAAGCGCAGTGAGGCAAGCGGCGTCATCTATGACCTGCTAGAAAATGGCGCAACTGAACGGGCAATCAGTGATGTGCCGGTTTGCACCTTGCTCTCTGGCGGTATTGATTCCGCCGCCGTCGCCCTGTTTTTGGCTAAGGCTATCCCCGGCATTGTTGCGTATACGGCCGTTTACGATCAAAAGTCTCTAGACTTAAGAAGCGCCCGTATGGTTGCCGAAATGATAGGGGTGCAATTGGTAGAGGTCAAAGTACCTTTGCCGTCTGCTAACGATTTGCGGCGCGTTATTCAAACAATAGAAATGCCCTATAAGGCTCAGGTAGAAATTGGCTGGCCTTGCCTTAAGCTGGCCGAAGCTATGCAGTCAGACGGGTTTAAGGTTACTTTTAGCGGCGAAGGCAGCGACGAGCTTTGGGCAAGTTATGGGTTTGCTTACCACGCGCTGCAAACTCAGGACTGGCATGAGTACCGCAAAGATTTATTTTTAAGCCAGGCGCGAAAAAATTTCGCCCGCTGCAACAAGATTTTTATGCAGCACTCAATTGAGTGTCGTTTACCGTTTCTTCACCCACCGCTGGTTGACTACGCCATTAGCTTGCCAAAAAGCGCGGTACAGAACGGCCGTACAAAGCCAAAAGCAGTTTTACAAGAGGCGTTCATTGGCAAGCTGCCTGATTACATTACTGCGCGCCCAAAGGTAGCTTTTCAAGATGGCATGGGCATTAAATCTGAAATAGCAAAAATTATTCCGAACCCCAAGAGGTATTACAATGTCGAATTTGATAGCCAGTACGCATAAAGACGAAACGATCCCCGGTGACAAGTGGGCATTTGATGACAATGTGACAGAAGTTTTTGACGATATGCTGCTCCGGTCTATCCCGCAGTATGAAGTGATGAGAACGGCCGTTTTTAACCTGGCCTGTAAATACCGCGAACACCTGGGCGAGATAGTAGACCTGGGGTGCAGCCGGGGCGAGGCTATAGCGCCGCTTGTGGACAAGTACGGGGCGACCAACCGCTTTATCGGCGTGGAAGTATCAGAACCAATGCTACAGGCAGCGCGGGCGCGTTTTGCTGGATTCCCGCCAAGCATTGTGTCAATTCAGAATGTAGACTTACGTCACGAATACCCGCACGTTAGCGCCTGCGTTACCCTGGCGATCTTGACGGTTCAGTTTACGCCTATCGAATACCGTCTAAAGATTCTCCGTAATATTTACCAGCACACCAAGCCGGGTGGCGCGTTTATCTTTGTTGAAAAGATTATTGGGGCGAGTGCTGAAATTGACGATTGCATGGTTGATTTATACCTGAACCTTAAGCGGCAAAACGGATACACAGAAGAACAGATACAACGAAAGAAATTGAGCCTTGAGGGCGTGTTGGTTCCAATGACGGCCCGCTGGAATGAGGAAATGCTACATATGGCCGGGTTTAGCCAGATAGATTGTTTTTGGCGCTGGATGAATTTTGCCGGGTGGGTGGCGGTTAAGTAAACGGCCGTTCCCGCCAACGGCTGACGGATTGACACTTTTAACAATGGCAACCAAACGCAATTCATCTACTAAAACAGCAGTATCAGCCGATGAGGTTATCAAGGCCATCAAGGGCAGCGGTGGTGTAAAAACCACTATTGCCAAGCGGCTAAACGTCACGCGGCAGACGGTTGACAACTACCTCTCCCGCTGGGCAACGGTACGCGATGCCTACATTGAAGAAAAGGCGGGGATGGATGACATGGCGCTGTCGGTGGTTATGCAGGACATTGTACAGAATAAGAATGTCAATACCGCTAAGTGGTGGATAGAGCGCAAATTAGATGAGTTCAAACCTAAGCACGACTTTACGATAAAGGAATGGAAAATAGCCGCGCAGCAAGCCGGGCTACAGCCAGAGGAAGTTGAGCAGATTTTTGAGGCCGATGTGGAAACGGCAATCAATCAACTGTTCAAAGGTAAGAACGCCGATACATGACAGCCGCTTATGCCTTTCGGCAGCGTGACGACTACAGAACGGCCGTATTGAAAGAAGCGCAAAGCCGTGCGGCGGGGGGCGGGGGCTTTACCTTCCCGGCTGATGACATCAACCCTGTATACACTCCCTACCTGAAAGACACCCACCGTATACAAATCTTCTTTGGCGGCTCATCCTCTGGTAAGTCGGTATTCCTGTCGCAACGTGCCATCATTGACGTGCTGAACAGCAGCCGCAACTACCTCATCTGCCGTAAGATTGCCCGAACCATTCGGAATAGTGTTTTCCGTGAAATCACCAAAGCAATTGACGCCTGGAACCTGAACGGCCGTTTTGCTGTCAACAAATCAGAGATGACCATCACGGCCGACAATGGCTATCAGATTCTATTCGCTGGCCTTGACGATGTAGAGAAGCTGAAATCTATCACGCCGCAAAAGGACGCTTTTACCGACGTGTGGATTGAAGAAGCCACAGAGACCGACCAAGACGACGTAAAGCAGCTGCTAAAGCGGCAGCGCGGCGGACGTGCTGACATCCCCAAGCGGCTCACCTTATCTTTTAACCCTATCCTACAACTACATTGGATTTACCAGGAATATTTCGCTACCGTGGCGTGGGCAGATGACCAGACACAGCACAGTGACGGCCGTTTGTCCATCCTCAAGACGTGGTACATTCACAACCGGCACTTGACGCCCGATGACGTGTACGACCTGGAAAACGAGACAAATGAGTATTACCGGGACGTGTACACTTTTGGTAATTGGGGCGTGTTGGGCGATGTTATTTTTACCAATTGGGAAGTGCGCGATCTTTCCAACATGCACGACCAGTTTACCAACCGGCGCAACGGGCTAGACTTCGGGTTCAGCAGTGACCCGGCGGCGTTTGCTGCTACGCATTACGACCGGCCGCAAAAGACCATCTATATTTACAAAGAACTTTATGAACGCGGTTTAACCAATGACTTACTTGCCGCCGAGTTAGGGCGCATGGCTGAACGCGATATTGTAAAATGTGACAGCGCAGAACCCAAAAGCGTGGCCGAATTGCGACTGCACGGTATCAATGCGGCTGGGGCTAGAAAGGGCAAGGATAGCGTTTTGCACGGCATCCAATGGCTACAGCAACAACGGATTGTCATTGACAAAAGCTGCGTCAATGCCAAAAACGAATTTATGCAGTATCAATGGAAGAAAGACAGAGACGGCAACAGCATGAGGCAGCCGGTGGATAAGTTCAACCACATCATTGACGCTTTGCGTTACGCTTATGAGGATGACATGGTTGTGACTGGAATAACCGGCCAACAGGAAAACCCGTTCTACAACTAAGGGGAGCTATAATTATGTTAGGACAACTTGTAAGCAGATTCGGCACAAACGGCCGTACTTCTAGCGCATCGGAACCAATCACCACAGAACACCGTAAGCGGCGCGATCTGTTTGCCCGGTACTGGAATTACTACCGGGGCGAGCATAAGAAAAACTTAAAAGTCGTGCCGGGTCAGGCCGATGACAATGTGACCCTGAACTATTCCAAAAAGATAGTCAATCAGGGCGTTAACTTTCTTTTTGGTAAAGAGCCATTCTTTGACCTGGAAGGCGACACCGAGCAGCGTTCACCCGCCGAACAGTACCTTGACGCAGTGTGGGCTGACGACCCAATGAATAACTTCTCAAAAGTTGACTTCTTACAGGGCGTGTCTATGAACGGCGGTGTGACAGGTACGCCGTTTATCCGCCTTTATCCCGCTGGTGACATGCGGCCGGACCTGCCTACGCTGGTTAGTATCAACCCGGCAATGGTTGACGTAGCAACCGACCCGGACGATATGAGCAGCGTTTTGGAGTACCGTATTATCTGGCAAAGCGGCAAGGGTTGGAAGCGTGACCGCTTTGTGTTGCAAGATAACGGCCAGTGGAAGATCGTGCGGGAAGTCAACGAGCACGGCAACAAGTGGGAAGCGGAAGGCGAGCCGGTAGCGTGGGCTTATGATTGGGCACCGATCTTCCATTGCCAGAACCTGAAAAACCCGCTTGATTTCTGGGGTATCAGCGACCTTGAGGACGCCGATCTAAACGACAGCGTAAACTTTACCGCCAGTAATAACGGCCGTATTCTGCGTTTCCATGCCCACCCCAAAACGGTGGTCACTGGTGCAGAGGCAACACAGGTACAAACAACGGCCGTTGACCAACTGTGGGCCATCCCAGTACAGGGTGCAACGGTGGCAAACCTTGAGATGCAAAGCGACCTGGCCAGTAGCCGGGCGCACCTGGCAGACCTGAAACAAGACTTTCACAACATATCCGACGTGCCCATGATGGACGCCATTACAACCAACGTAGGGGCGCTGTCTGGTTTTGCGTTGCGTATCCTGTATGGGCCGCTGCTCAACAAAACAGAGGGCAAGCGGCGGCGCTATGGTGGCATGTTGGCGCGTATCAACTACGCGCTGTTAGAGCTGGGCGGTTTTGACCCGGCGGTGTGTTCTATTCGTTGGCAAGACCCGCTACCGGCCGATGCCAAAGAAAAAGCCGAACTATTTGAGATTCTAGTACGGGCAAGCAAGAACGTGTACGCATCGGCAAAGACGGCCGGATATAGCGAGGCGGACGCGGTGAAATTGTCAGAACGGGCGCGGCTTTCACCATTGGACGCAGTAGCGCCACAATAAGACATGGCAGATTTACCCAACATTGACGACAAGATAGACCCGCAGCTCCAGGCGTACTATGACCAACTGGCGGCGCTTACGGCCGCCGCTCAGGCTGGTAACATTGACGAACGGGACTTTATAGAACAGATGGAGCGCGTGGTATTGACGGCGCTGATGTTGGCCTATCTGTTGGGTGGCGGCACGGTAGCAACGGCCGAAACGGATGACAAGTTTCAGGAGCGCATTGAGCAAAACCGCAACAGCATTGCGGTACTGGCCAATGACATCTATTCTGGCAAGTACACGGCCAACGATAAGCAGACGGCCGACGAGGCAGCGGCAAAGCTAGATAGCCGTCTCGGCCTGTGGGTTATTGGCGTTGCGGCGGTGTATGACCTGGGAAAGAATCAACAACCTGACACGATCATTGTTGATGGCGAAGTGGTGGAATACACCGAAACGTGGCGCGTAGGACCGACAGAACATTGCGTCACCTGTCTGGCGCTTGAAGGCGTATCGCTGACGCCATCGGAATGGGCATCATTGGGCTTGGAACCAAGAAGCCCTGACTTAAAGTGCGGCGGTTGGAACTGTAAATGTGGCCGCTATCCAGAGGGACGGCCGTCCGACGGGCTGGCAAACGTGGCGCGATTGTTGGGGGTATAGCATGATAGACATTAACGCAACAATCAAAGAACACGGCCTTGAGCGGCATTTTGTTTTTGACAGAGAGGTTGAAATATGGAACTAATTAAAACGGTATCAAACGCAATACACAGCGACCCGCTGCTTAAGGCGGTGTATGATTTTACCAAGTGCGAGGTTGCGGCGCACGAGTGGCGGTCACGGGGTGCTGATGGGCGCCATCCCGAAGGGTATCGCGTTTTTGCGGGTGCTCCCCTAGAGGAGGCGGCAAAACTGGTGGATAGCGAACTCAAGAGCCGCGCAACAATCCAACATTATGAGGTACTCATAGCAAATCAGGCGGCATATGTAAGCGGCTTACCAGAGGGCAAGCGGCGCGATGCTGAACAGTTGAGGTTAGATAACCTACGGGCGGAGCTGGAGATGGTAAAGGCGCAATGAAAAACCCTCTTTTGGTGGTTGACGGCCGTCCTGTAAGGTATCGCCATTTGCAGTCAACTCACTATGGCTCAAATTTCTTGTATCCGTTAGGGGTCGCACCAACACCACTAGCAAACTTTGAATGGCAAACCGTTGACGGACAATGGCATAGCGCCAGTGGCGTTTATGCAATCAACCAACGGCGTAGCGAACGGCTTTTGATAGAAATAGATACGGCGCCGCAGTAACGTAGCAACCAAAGGGCAGAACATGATGAAAAAAACAATTCCAGACTTTGAAAGTATTCCGCAGTGGTACGGCGTGGCCTATTATGATCATCTTATGCGCTGGTCGATTTGCTACCCGTTTGGCGTTCACCTGCTAGTCCGTTGGGCGCATTCTCTTTACTGGTGGTTAGTTTGGAAACGGCCGCAAGCATGGGAGTGTGAATTGTTGGAAGCGGCAAACAAGGCGCGCAAACAAGCAAGCGAGGCGGCCTATGATGCTGGTTTTGCAACCGGCAAACGCGTAGGTATAGAAATAGGTTACAACACGTTATATGATGAGATTGAGGCAAGCGTGACGCAGCAGGGATCGGCGTGATGAAAAACAAAAACGACTTAAGTATTACGTTTAAGATTGATGACAATTTTGATGGAATCAATCAGCAGGTTGCTGCCGCTCACAAGGTTGTCGGTAGCTTTGGGATGAGTACAGCCGCCGCCGCTTCTGCCATTGGCGCTATTGGACCGGCGGCGGCGCGCGCGTGGCAAGATGCTATCAACGATTTAGCAGAAGCGCAGCGCCAAAACGCGCTTGCCATGATGCTTGCCGCCAATGCTCTTAACAATCTTGACTTGTCTCTTGAGTCTTATTTTGCGCCATATTGGGAACGAAAAGCGCAGCAGCGGGCGCAAGTGGTGCTTTTTGTGGCATTTGTTGTAATGACTATTTTCGTTTTGATCATGTAGTAACACAGCAACCAAAGGGCAGAACATGACAGGGCAAACAACAGGGACAATAAACGGCGCGGTGTTGCAACCAGAGCCGCCAGACCTGACAAAGAAGGCGGTCAAGATGGCGCGGCGTGTGCAGCAGGTAGCAATCGAGCCGGGCGAGTATCATTTTACGCTTATCGTGCTGAGTGACGGCCGTTGGCAGTTGCGACCACCAGCAAGGGTAGAGGAGTTGGGGCAGTGAGCGACACGGCATTAACCATTGACCATTTTTCAATAGCGCGAAAGGTTTTAGCTACGGCAGACTACGAAACGCTTTGGGATCGTGGCGTTTCATTTGTCTTGCCGCAACCAGAAGCGGAAGGCGAGACAGTAGGTATAGATGGGCTTGTTGTATTCAGGGCTGTAATGATTGACGGTTCTTTGGAGTGGGAATACGTAGCAGGGCAAACGGCCGTAATTGACACCGCAAGCAAAATAACATAAACTATAAGCGGTGGTGTTGTATCACCGCAACAATTACATAACAGCACGGCCCCGGCAACCATACCTGGGCGGCGCGTCAGGAACACAGAAACACGGCGCACCTTTTGAGGAAACTCAGAGGGTGCGCCGTTTTTTTATTTGCTTATGACCTTAACCGTACAGCAGCCAGACAAGCCCACAGCGGCAATTAGTAGTAAATACACAACCATCGCCACAGAAGCGCCCCCGGTGACGTTTAACACAACCTATTACGAGCAAGAGCATGGCAAAGCGCCACACCACAACACGCGGGGCACGTGGCGATTTATGCCACCTGCTCACCTGGGGAAGCGGCCGTTTGAGTTCTTAGACATGACGTACACCGACGCGAAAAAGCAGGCCGTTGACGCCATTGGGGATCGGCCTGCTTATGGGGAGTTCATTCTAATCCCATGATTGAATATTTAGGCTACAGCCCGGAAACCAGAGCAAGAATTGTCAGGGTCCCGCAACGTGTATCCGATGCAATGGGTGGGATCGCGTTAAACCTAGACAACACCGAAGAGGGCGCAGAGATAGATTGGCGACCGTTTGAATATCTTATGGTTGCACTTGGCTCAATGTCAAAAGCAGAACTTTACCAATCAATAAAAAAGATTGAAGGCATGTCTAGCATTTTTGGCTCAGAGGAGACAACCCCAAATCTTAAATCTTCTATTGGCAAATTGGGTATGGTTTTTAACAAATGATTGCTATCACCGTCCTTCAACTGGCGACTGTAGCCACCCTCGCCGCTGTTATCTACTTGCTACAGCATAACCGCTTCATTGTGGATATTCAGCGGGTGGCGGACCTGTTGGCGGCTCAACTGTTGGCGGATTACGGCCGTGATATTTGGATGCTAGACGAACGCGGCGTATCTGAGTACGTGCGGACAAAGTATATGCAGATGGTGACAGAGTGGGGCTTCCCATCTGCTGCTGTTGACCGTGTGGCCTCTCTGGTGGGGGGAGCCATTAAAACGGCACAGGGCGATAGTCACCCGCAGACAATGGGCAAGGGCAGCGTGTTCTATGAATAAGCCGCAACTATACGGCCTGCCGCCGCTGGTGGTGACGTATAACGAACTGTTGCGAATCTTGCAACCCATCACGATGGGCTATTCGTGGGGCGAACAGACGATCCGCGACTTGTGGCTGTTAGGGGCGGTCATTCCTAACCGTAACCCTATGGCACCCACTAAACGAATTGTTTTTCCTGGCAAGCTGGCTGAGTGGCTTGCCGATGTATTAGAGAAGAAAGGGCAACCGCTAGACGTGGGGGCCAGAGCATACACAGATTTGCTCAAAAAATCAGTATAGGAGGAGGCTAGATGCCACCCGAAATTACACCAGACACGACACAGGATAACAGCACCCCTACCCCGCCGGTAACGCCGACGGCCGTACCGGGCGTTTTTGGTCAGGCACCACAAACGCAACCGCAACCGGCCAAAGCAACACCGGCACCAGCCGACGACAGCGCCTTGCCCGAATGGGCACAAGAGGAGCTAAGAAAAGCGCGGGCAGAAGCGGCAGATCGCCGCGTCAAACTGCGCGACACCGAAGCCAAACTCAAAGAGTTGGAACCGCTGGCAGAGAAGGCACGGCAGGCAGAGGAAGCGCAAAAGACCGAAGCCGAAAAGCTACGCGAACAGCTGGAGGCCGTGAAGGCCGAACAGCTAAAAGCGCAAGCCGAAGCCGAGCTAAAGGGTAAGCAGGTCAAGCTGTTGACGCTGGCCACTAAAGCGGGCGTGTCGCCTGATGTCGTTGAGTTGCTCGACCTGTCAAAGCTGGACTTAGACAACGAAGAAGCAACTTTGGCAACCTTAAAAAAGCTAAGTTCTATCAAAGTCACCGGGGGCGGAGCTAGTAACCCCGCCGGAACACAGAACACCGGACCAACGGAGCAGGAACTGCGGTTCCAGTATTTCGGCGCGGGGCGTTCAAACCGGGGGCTTATCTTTGGAGGTAATAAATAATCATGGCTGTAACAACCGTATCCGATCTGAACGGCCTGTTTAACACCATCTACGAGCGTGCCCTGTTTGTGGCGCGTGAACTGAACCTGATGACCAATCTGGTTGACGTTCGTGGTGCTATTGGCTGGATGGATCGCAATGTATCTATTCGCCCCGCTGTAACGGCGGTGGCCGTTGGGGAATCGCAAGATTACAACAACCCAACCACCTTTGGCAAATCCACCAAAGCGACCTTGACGCCCGGCGAAATCATTGCCCAAGTTGTGCTTACCGACCGCGAGCGTGCTACCGACCCGGACGGCGCACAGGCTGACGCCGAGACCGAATTGGGCGGCGCGGTTTCCACCAAGATCGATGTTGATCTGGTGTCCGATTTTGGCAGCTTTACCACTGACAAGGGCGACGGCGCAGGCAATGCCCTGACGCTGGAGAACTGGTCAGCTGGTATCGCCGTTCTGGGCGCAAATAAGGCGCTCCAATACGGTATGCCTGTGTCGGTGCTGCATCCTTACCACTGGCACGATCTCTGGCTGGAATTGGGCAAGCCCACAACCAACGTTGTGGCGTCAGATGTTGCTAATGAGGCGCTACGCAACTACCGCGTTAACCGCATCAACAATGTGGACATCTACACCAGCTCCAATATTGCCGTTGACGGCAGCAGCGACGCCGTTAGCGCCGCGTTTGTTCGCCCAGCCATCATGCTTGATGTTCGCAAGCCGATGGAGCTTGAGCCGCAACGTGACGCAAGTGCCCGCGCCTGGGAACTGAACATGACCGCCGGGTATGCTCACGGCGTTGTTCGCACCGAGTTTGGCGTGAAATACACGGCCGATGCCACCGAACCGGCATAAGGGGAAATTAAAATGAGTATCGCAGGATATAACACCAACGTAATCTCGCGGTCTTTTGTTGACCAGACTGCCGACGAAATCCTTCACATCATGAAAGCGCCCTTTGGCGGCATGACCGTGCTGGCTGCCTATGCTATTTCCGATGCCACCTTTGACGCGGATGGTTCCAACTATTTTAGCGTTGACCTGGTAGACGGCGGCGCGGATGGCACCGGAACCACGTCAATGGGCAGCGCGGGTGGCGCTTCCGTTGACTGGACGGCCGACACCGCCAAAACCCTTACCCTGACGCAGACCGGGCTTGACGAGGGCGATTGGTTGCACGTCAAGTATGACGAAACCGGCACTGTAGCCCCTGGTGAGTTGACAATCTGCATTCATTGGGTGCAAGGCGGCACGTAATGGGAATCGATCACGTCGTGGTACACGTTGCCAAGTTGATTGGCGATGCCAGTTTTGAAAACTTCGATTACGAGGATATTGAAACGGCCGTACAGCAGCGGCGTGTTGAGATGCGTTACGAAACGTGTACCCCGCTGGAAACACGAGCCAGCGGGGGCACGATTACCTATCTGACCTACACCGCGCCAAACGGCTGGGGCTGGTGGGATGACGCGGCAACGTTCACAAACAGCAATTACGCCACATTAACCCCAGCTACAACCGATTGGAACGTGGGGCGATGGACGTTCAGCAGCGAACCAACGCGGCCGGTACGGATTACGGGCTTTACCTATGACGTGTATGCAGCGGCGGCGGACCTGCTAGAAAACCGGGCGGCAAACGTGGCAGAGGACATAAGCGCGTTTAGTGTAGCACATGGGTCATTCAACTATGCCAACAAGCGCACCGGACCCATGCAAATGGCTCAGCGTTACCGGGCTATGCAACGGCCGTCTGTAGCCACCGTGTACAGGACCGACATTAACGTATGACCGTTCCAACCGTTCTCGCCGCTATCAAAACACTGGTCGCCAACGTTGCCCCAACAAGCGGCGCGGCGGCTCATGTGTACGCCATCCCAGCTGATGTAAACAGCACGGCGGCAAACGGCGGGCTGTCTTACACCTTACCCGTTGGTTTGGTCATGCAGCGCATCGGCAACGATGCCGGGGCAAACAGTACCGGCATTTGGGGGAGCGGCTGTTTTGTTCACCGTTACCACGTTGAGATCATGATTGGGCTGGCCTTGACCAGTGTCATCAATGAGCAGGTGAGCAAGGGCAAGCTGCCGACCTCTGTCATCATGGCACCGTATGAAAGTAAAGCCCAGCTATGGCTGGCGGCGCTGCATACGGCCGTTGTTGCTAATTACACGCTATCAGGCGCGGTAACAATCGGGCTGGGCGGAAGTGTCATCGAGGATTACCGCATAGGGTATTTACCCTGGGAAAACCCTGGCATGTTTGGTTTGTGGTGTTCACTGGCAATTGAGGAGCCGTTTTAATGGCAGACCTATCCCCTAGCATCTCATCATTGACCGGCACAGTTGCCAGCCCGGTAGCTGCCGCCGATCCGCTTACCATTAGCAACAACGGCAACGTACGGATTCTGGCAATCAACAGCAGCGGCGCGGAGCGAACCTTTGTCATTGTAACGACAGAGGTCATCGAAAGTGACCTTGATGTTGAGGATCGCCCTATCACTATTGGCGCAGCTGAGACACACGTTTGGCTAGGTCCATACCCGACAGCGCGGTACAACGACGAATCAAACGAAATCACGTTCGAAACGTTCAACAGCACCAGCGGCCTGACGTTCCTGGCGGTGCAGACATGATCGGGATTGATGTCAGTGTACAGGGGCTTGAGTACGCCTTACGGAAAATCGGCGTATTTGACGAACTGCAAGACGGAATCCTAGGGCACATGTTTAGTGCGGGTGCCGTTGGTCCGTCAGGGCGTTATGAGCAGTATGTACAGTCGGCGCGTTATCAAGCGGCGATACATCAAGGCAGATGGCAAACCGACGAAGATGTCATGGCAAAGCGGGCCGATGAGATACGCGATGAGTTTGTGCAGATGGTAAATGCCATAGCGCAAACCGGGCGCGTCAACGTCAGGGGCGCAGTAGAGCGGGCGCTTAAAGTTCTCTATGATGACATGCGCGTCTACCCTCCGCCGCCGCCGGGCAGTCGCTACGTTCGCACGATGCAGTTGAGAGAGTCGTATCGCTACGAAATAAAGGTCTAAAAATGGCTAAGTACAAAGTATTGGTGCCAGTTGGCAAGCGGGAAAAAGGACCGGGCTATCGCAAAGGTGACGTGTTTCAGGACGGCGACCTGCCCAAAGAAACTATTGAAGTTTTCCTAAAAGCTGGCTTTATCAAAAAGCTGCCGGACAAAAAGGCCGCAGCGGTTAATGAGAATGAGGTAACTAACAATGGCTAAATTCACAGGCGCTTTGGCGTCTTTCAAATTTGATTCAACAGAGTATTTCTGTCTGCAAAATTATTCGTGGTCCGGCTCTGTTCAGGAGGCTGTCAGTCAATGTTCCGGCTCATCTGGCGCAGTGACATATCGCTCTGTCGGGGCAACCGAAGATACGTTCACTTTCGACATTCCTTTGGAAGCTGGCAGCACGGGCGTGACCATTGCCACCGCGTTAAAGCGTGGGGAAGTGGGCGCGTTTGAATTCCACCCGCAGGATGAGGTAACCGGTTATCTGGAGTTCTCTGGTTCCAATGCCATTATCACGCAATCCAATCTAGCCGGGGGATCGTCTGAACACGCCGTGCTGTCTATCACCATCGGCATTGATGGCGCATTGACCATTCAAGGGGTAAGCGCTTAATGACCAAAGCCAAAGCAATTGCTAACGGCGCAACGGCCGAACTGTATGACTGGCAGGAAGAATTCACCATCAAAAGCGATTTGGTGGAGCGTGACATCACGACGTTAGAGCGCGCCGCCGCGTCCATTCCGCACATCATTTTGAGCGCCACAAATAGTTATTCGGAGGCTTATCTCTGTGCGGCTATCGAGGCGGGTTGGATTGTCTCACCAGAATGCCGCTATGAGGAAGTTAAGCGCAAGGATGAAAACGGCCGTATGGTAACAGATCGCCGGTACATCTACGGTGGGCGTGACGTTGGCGATATGCACCCCGGCGCGGTGCGCTGGTTGGGGCAGCAGGTGATAGGCCGGTACAACGAGGTGACGGCCGTCCCTTTAGCCTTATAGTCGCTGCGGCGAAAGCGGGCGACGACAACGGCGATCCGCCTGACGCGCTGCTGATGGCGTGGCGGGTACAGCGGTGGGGCAATCCATACGGCACGGGTTGGATGGATTGGCCCGCCGGACTGCGCTCGCAAATGGACACGGCACTAAACGTATACAACCTACTAAGTAGTGTCCAGAGCATACCACCGGGCGGCATGGCAAAATGGGCAACAGCACACCCAGGCGCGTGGGATTCTCTACAAAACGTCTTAAAGCTGGTCGAGGCTTACGAACATGACAACCCCGATTGACATCATTCTGCAATTCAAAAAGACGGGGCAAGGTGACAGCCAGGCTACGCAGTCCCTCAAAGAACTTGGCAAATCTGGCGAACGGGCGGCGCTTGAGCTTGCCGCCTTAAAAGCTCAGGCCGGTGACGTTGATAAGAAAATGCGCGATCTGGCGCAGGCCGTAGCGCGTGGCGAAAAGTCTTTTGATGCAGCAGAAAAAGAGTTAAAGCAGTACAAAGATTCCCTTGTTCAGCTACCGGGCGCAACCCAGCAGGCAGAATCGGGATTCTCAAAACTAAGCAAAGGGGTGGCAATAGCGGGCGCGGCGCTGGCTACTGCTGCCGTTGCTGCCAAAGAGGTTTACCAGTTTATTGGCGAGGGTGCGGCGCTTGACGCAGCCCGGACAAAGTTTGAAAACCTCTCCGCCTCGATTGGCACGACTTCTGACGCCATGCTGGGCGACCTACGCACCGCCACAAAGGGCATGGTGTCTGACGCCGAGTTGATGGCGTCTGCCTCACAAATTATCAGCCTTGGATTGTCCGACACACAGGACGGCGTGACCCGACTTGCTACCGTCATATCTGGCTTAGGGCTGGATATGCAGCAAGTCATTTTGACGTTTGCGAACAACAGTACGGCGCGTTTAGACGCGCTGGGGCTGTCCATTACAGATGTCAAAACAAAAGCCGCCGAACTTGAGGCGCAGGGGTTTAAGGGTGATTCGTTTGATGAGGCCGTGCTGATTGCCCTTGAGCAAAAAATGGTGCTTCTGGGTGACGCCAGCCAGACAACGGCCGGGCAACTTGCTATTTTAGAGTCAAGCTGGAAAAACTTAACCGACCAACTAAAAGAAGCGGGCGCGGCCGTTGCCGCGCCGATTGTTGGCGCTCTTGCCGGTGACATCCAAACGCAAAAACAGTTAACGGCCGCTTATCAAGATGGCACACTGGCCTATAAAGATTGGTTAGCCCTTAGCCGCCAATCACGACAAGAAGGCGGGCTGTCAACTGAGGTCATGCAGGAATACGGCATAGGCATTACCAATACCGCCAACGCCATAGCCAGCACGGCCGAAGATGTAGAGGAGATGGTGCGGCAGTCTGAACAGCTCCGCGCCGCAACCGCCGCAGTTGAGGCGGCGCAGGCCGATCTTGCCATGCAAACCTACGCCGCTGGGGGGTCATACAATCAAGCGGCGGAGTCTGCCAGTTCTTACGATACGGCGCTGCTGCAAAACTACCGCAATATACAGGCCACAAACAATGCCGAAATTCGTTGGCAACAGGCAATGGAGCGCAGCGCCGAAACGGCCGACGAGGTAGCAGCTGCCCACGCCGCCGCCGCCGCTGAGCGCGCCAAGTTTGCCGCCGAAACGGGCGATCTATTCACCGCGTTTTCGGAAGCGGACGGGGCGCTTAAGTTTTTCAACGAGGGCATTGACGAACTTGGGCAGCAGTTTGTAGCCGTAGGTGGGCGCACGGCCGAACAAAGCGCAGACCTGGAGCGGTTGCAAACAGCGTACAACAAGGCGGCGCAAACCGTCAGGGATTACGAGCTAGGCATTAAAGGCGCAAACCTTAGCGACGAGGCGCGCGCCGATAAGATAGCTGAGCAACAAGCCATCATGGCGCAGCTATCTACCAGTATGCAGCCGCTTTTGGGTATCAGCAGCGAAATGGTGGCCGTCAATAATCAATTGAGCGTCAACCAGGACGCCGTTACCCAAGCCATGATCTCCGCCGCCGATGCGGCCGGGGCGGACGCCGGGCAGATTGCTTTGCTAAAAGTGGCAACGGGTGAACTGACGCCGGTACAGGCCGAAGCGGTAATCAAGTCGGTGGCGCTAGAGCAAACATTAAAGAACCTGGGGCAGCAGTACGCCGAAGGAACCTTGACCTTGAGCGGCTATATGACCGCCGCGCAGCAGGCCGTTGCCGACATTAACGCAATGCAGGTCAGTTTCGATACTACAACGGGCACGGTAACAACTACAAATGACGCCGTGGCTACGCTTATTGACTCCATCGGGCGCTTGCCAACACAGCACGATTTTGTCATCAAGATAACGCAGGATGGGGAGATACCTACCTTACCCAGCGGCCCTAGCAACGCCCAAGCGGCGGCGGCTTTTGCCGAAGGTGGTTTGATTACCGGGGGAACGGCCGTTACCGGCTATGGCCAGGATAATGTCATGATCGCCGCCACGACGGGCGAGTATGTGCTAAAGCCTTCGGCCGTTCGCAAGCTGGGCCTGTCTCGTCTCAACCAAATGAACAGTACCGGGCGCCTACCTGGATTTGCAGACGGTGGATACATTGGCGACGACAGCACCACGTCAACGGCGGGCGCTTCTGTGATGTTTGCCCCGGTGATACACGTAAGCGGTGTTGTGGACAGGCAGCAGGCAATAGCTACAGGCCAGAACGTCCTAGACGGCTTAACGCAAGCGGCAAGGGCGCGGGGGGTGAGAATCTAATGCCTACGCATAATTTTTTAATTGGTTATCCGTTTGGATTTACCGATAACACATCAACTGGCTGGCCGCCGGGGGCAAGTTTACCTGATTATCAAATCTGGGACCCGTATGCCTCTGACAACAGAAAAGTCCCACAGCGTGTGCAATACGAAATTTCCACCGTGCCATCGACCCGCGTTTTGCCCAATGGGGTCAAGATTGACAAATTTCAGGGCTATGCTGCGCCTATAACTTACCCTCGTGAAGCATGGAGCTGGGTCGAGCGGCAAGGGTGGGGCCACTTTTTAGATCGGTATTATGGCGGCGGTACAGGATACTCAAATAAAATCGTCGGGGAATTTATCAATATTTACATTGTCAGGATGACGCCCGGCGGCAATGGGGAAGTATGGGCGGCACGGGCGCGGTGTGAATCATTTAACGCCATAAATGAGCCGCAATTTGGTGCGCATCATGTGGTTTACACGGCCGTCTTTGAACGCATGACAGATTACACATACGTTACTTTTCTTTCAATAGCACCATGACCGAACGGTATAGCACATTCACCCTCAAAATTAAGGCGCTGTCCGATCTGACCACGATTGAGACATATACAAACGCGCCTGTTTGGGGAGTGGTTGGGCGTCAAGGGCTTAACGCGGCCGAAGAAGGTTCGTTTCAATTTTACGCCAGTGAGGCCGATTTACTTAGTGACATTGTAAGCAACATTGGGCAGGTTGTAACCGTTTACGTTACCGACCAGGTGGCCAGCGGCGCAAAAATGGACATGGCCACGTTTGTCATTAAAAAGATAAACACTACAACCGATGACGGGGTGAGTGCCGTCACCGTTTCGGGACCAGAAATTACCGACCAGCTCCGCAATACCAATGCGGGCAACAGCGCCATAGACAACGGCGCGGGCGGAGTGTCCACAACTGACATTGACGACATTATGAATTTTGCCTCGCCCGGCTGGTCATTGACCAACGAGACAGCCACCGCCGATGGAACGTACCACGCGGCAAAGGGCGATACGGTACTGACGCTGCTAAACGCCGCCGCGCAACAAAGCGGTGAGATATTTCGACTGGCAACCTATGTTGACCCGTCTAGCAAGGGACTTTATTGGGCAGCGTCTCCAGACAGCAGCGGCGTTACCTTGCGAATGCCGACTAGCTACAGCCAATACAACGGCAGCACGACAACGGGCAAGCTGTACAGCTTGCGGCGGGAGTTTGATTTTGAGCCAGTTATCACCCGCATACGGCCGTATGGGGCTGGGCTGGCTGATGGACGCCTTGACATTACCGGCATTACATCAAGCAACACAGGGGCCGATCCGTCGTGGCTAGATACCACCTTCGCTTCCAATTTGATGGTCAATTCCACGTTGGAAACGTCACTCGGCTACGTTATTGCCCAAGATATTGACTTTTCGTGGATACAGGCATCGGACCCAACAAACGCCACACAGATGACAACGGCGGCGGTTGCTTTGTGGAAAACGGGCAAGAACTATCTTGAGCAAAACGACTCAGAGCGCAAGTTTTATACGGCCGTTTGCAACGTAGCGGCCAATATTCGCCCCGGTCAAAACGTCACCCTCGTGTATGCAGAATATGAGGGCGGACCCAGCGGCGGCACGCAAACAATAAACGACAACCTGACGCTGACCGTTTTATCGGTTGAAAACACATTCGAAGAAGGTGAACGCATCACCACCCTGTTGCTAGGTGACAAGCCGTTACCGCAACCAACAGCGGCCAGTTGGGTGGCTGATGTCGCTGAAAGGACACAAGCCACCACCAGAAAAAGCGACGTTGGCACCTCACCCGGTTCCGTATCCACCGGGCGTACCATTAACGCTACCCAGCCGGTACGCATTGACGGCGGCGCGGCGGCCGACTTGAGCGCAGACAGAACTCTGTCCATTAACGGGCTGTCAACTGTAGGCAGCGCCAATCAGATACCCGGCACAAATGCGGGCGGTACGGCGTGGGAGTATAAAACGGTAACGCCCGGAACGGGTATCAGCATTGGCCACAGCGCCGGGGCCATAACCATTACCAACAGTAGCCCCGGCAGTTCATTGGCAGGGCTGGCCTATGTGACCATTGGCAATGATGCCAGTCTAAGCGCAGAGCGGGCGCTAACGGCAGGGGATGGGCTAGACCTAACCGATGGCGGGGCAAACAGTACGGTTACGCTGGCGGTAGATGTCACCGACTTTATAGATACCTCGTTTGGCCTTACTGAATCCAGTAATAATATCCGCGTAAATCTAGCGGCAACCAGTGGGCTATCATTTTCCACCGGGGCGCTGCAATTAGATGACACCGTAGCAGGCGCGGGGCTAACCATCGCCAGTAAGGTTTTGGCCGTCGGCGCGGGGGATGGCATAGACGTGGCGGCGGACAGCATGGCCGTTGATGTGACGGACATTATTGGCAACGGCCTGGTTGAGGTTGCCACGAATAACATTGCACTTGGCACGCCGTCTGACTTAACAGCCAGCAGCACCAACGCAGTAACCACGACCAGCCATACACACGCCATTGACAGCACGATAGCCCGAAGCGCCATCACCATCACGGCCGGGGCGGGATTAACCGGCGGCGGCAACCTGACAGCAAACCGCACGATTGACATTGCCACCGCTGACACTTCCATGACCATCAATGCCGACAGTATACAGGTGAGATTGGCGGCAACGAGCGGCTTGCAAGTTTCAGCCGGCCTTATGATTGCCGACACGGTAGCTGGTTCGGGCTTGACCATATCAAGCAAGGTGTTGGCGGTGGGGGCTGGTGACGGTATTGACGTGGCCGCTGATTCTGTAGCGGTAGATGTGACCGATATAGTCGGCAGTGGGCTTGTTGAGGAGGCTACGAATAACCTGGCATTGGGCACACCGTCAAGCCTAACGGCAACCAGCACAAACGCGGTGACAACCACGAGCCACACCCATGCTATAGATTCAACCATCGCTCGGAGCGCGATTACCATAAGCGCAGGGAATGGCTTAACAGGCGGCGGTGACTTGACGGCCAATCGCACGATTGACGTAGCGGCAGCAGACACGAGCATGACCATAAACGCCGATTCTATCCAGGTGCGCCTGGCGGCAACCAGCGGCCTGCAAATCTCCACTGGCCTGATGATCGCTGACACCATTGCGGGGGCGGGTCTGACCATTGCCAGTAAGGTACTGGCGGTGGGCGCGGGGTACGGGATCACTGTCTCGGCAGACAGCGTAGCCGTTGACACCTCTGTTATTGCCGAAGTCAGCGATTTGCATTCAGCTGTTACCCTGGCTGCTGATGCAGATACATTGCTAGGTTTGTCTGGCCAGCAAATCACACTTGATACACAAACGGCCAACCGTATTTTTGCCGGGCCGACAAGTGGTAGTGCGGCCGATCCGACATTCCGCGCATTAGTAGCCGCCGATATGCCGGACCCTTATTCAGTTCGCGCTTACCGCTCTACTGACCAAACCATTGGCAACGCAACATTTACAACAATTAATTTTGACAGTACCAGATGGGACAACAATTCATTTTTTAGTGGCGCAAACCCCGGCCGAGTTACCGCGCAAGTAAGCGGTTTTTACCTGGTTACCGGACACATACGATTTGACGGCAACTCGACCGGTGAACGGGTAATTAAATTAAGAGCAAACACGACAGATATTGCATTTCAAGAAGTAAACGCCAATGGAAACAGCGCCCCCCTCGAAATATCTATTGCTACTGTTTATAACTTTTCTGCTGGCGATTATGCACAGATACAGGTTTACCAAAGCAGTGGGGGGAACTTAGATGTTTTAACTGGTGGAAACTTTTCCGCAGAAATTACCATGACAAAGCTTTAACAATGCAAAGCGGCGATTAACGCGCTGTGTTGAAGAATTAGAACCGAGGTAACTAAAGAATGACCACTGACAAACTAAAGGCACGATTGGCCGAACTGACCAAAGAGCGTGACGATTATGTGAATCAAGCTAATCGGGAGATTGCGTACTTTAACGGCCGTATTACTGAGATTGAACGGCTAATCAATGACATGCAGCCAAAGGAAAAAGGGCAGGATGAGAACGGCATTTAGGACGGCGCTGCTGCTTTTGGTGGCTATGTCTACCCTGTCGGCGGCAAGTCTCGCCACGGGGCAACCTGCGCAGGCTGGCGGCAATCTGGTGGAGTGTCCCTGGTTCCGTCAGGAGACGATTTACGGCACGTTTCCCGGTCTGTGCAACGAATGGTCGGGATAACAATTTGGGCGTCATTCAGGCGTATGGCATTCCATCGCCTGACAGCATAGACGGAACGGCCTTCCGCATAACGCGGGATTATTGCTGTTCTGATGAAAGTAAGATTTGGCAGATCGTGAAATCTTCCGGCGGGCTACGGCTGCACTTCTCAATGTTCCATCAAGTGCCGTTTGAAGGTGACTTGACCGTGCGGATTTACGGCCGGGATTATCGCTATGGCGTGGGCGGCTGGGCGCTGGTATGGACGCCGGTCAATATGCAGGCGGGTGATAACGTTTGGCGGTTGACAGAAGGCGAGGTGACGATGGAGCGGCCGTATAACTTTTATATGGTCGAAATCATTGGGCACGTGCCGGGTGATATTGGCACAACCGGCGCGGCGCTGACGGGTGTTTATTTTTCGGTAAGTGGGAGCCAAATACACTTACCCATTGTTGTGGGGGGTCAATGAGTAACAGGCGATTAATTCAGGGCGGCGCGGCGCTGCTGGTGCTGGCCTCAATGGCTTTGATCATGGTCGGCGAGCCGATGGCGCAAAGCACGCCGGTAAACGTCATCGTAAATCAGTGGGCGCTGGGTATTGACAATGCCACCGGCTGCCCCGGCGATATTGACAGCGGGTGGGAACACAACGCCGAAATGAGCCTAAGCCGCTGCTACAAAAACCCTAGCCCGCCTGATGGCACGACGCAGGGCGGCGCGGCGTTTAAGTGCGGACCAACACAGGGGCAATGCGACCCGAACACGTTGGGCGAATCGTGGCAGGACTTTAACGCACAGGATCGCGGCGTTATGGCCTCATCTACCTATACCGTAACTTATAGCCATTTGCAGGTGTGTGTAGGCTGCACATTTGTCAAAGTGGAATTGCTGGGCAGCGATGATAGCGGCCAGACGTGGGATAACCTGGGCACGCTGCTGGACTTTCTACCCGATGACGAGCCGTGCAGCACGTCAACCTACTGGCTAACGTATTGCGGCGGGCCTTTGTTGGTTGACCACTATGACCTGTACCGTCTTTATGTCACCGGCATGTACCACCAGCAAAGCGGGTACAAGTTCACCGGGGTCAATCTGAGCTTTGAGCCAGCGGGTGACCCGCCAACGGCTACGCCAACCGAAACACCTACAGAGACGCCCACCGAAACCGCAACGGCCACACCGACCGAAACGGCAACGGTGACCGAAACACCCACGCCCACCGATACCCCTACCCCAACAGAGACACCGACTGAGACGCCTACGCCATCGGCTACCCCGACAGCCACGGCCACGCCCCAGCCGTTGTCGCTGGAACCGGGGTATTATCAGGTCGTGTGTCCCGGCCTGCTGGTATTTGATGTGCCGTTTATTGTTTGTGAGGATAGCGACTGATGGCGACAGCGGGACCAACTGCACCAGGGACATTGGTATCTGACAGCAGCATTGGAGCGGTTGCGTGGTCTAACCCTGGCAATGCTGCCGCCAGTGACAACAGTTACGCCACGGCCGTTATTGGCGCGGCCGTTACGCCATCTGAGTATCTCAAGGTCACAAACTTTGGCTTCTCCATTCCCAGCGGGGCAACCATTGACGGCATCACGGTATCAGTAGAGCGCAGCGCCTCACAAGCCAACCGGGTAACTGACAACGCCGTGCGCATCGTCAAGGGTGGCACGATTGGTAGCACGGACAAAAGCACTGGGACAAGCTGGCCAACGTCTGACACTTCGGTGAATTACGGCGGCACTTCCGATCTGTGGGGCGAAACGTGGTCATACAGCGACATTAACAGCAGTACGTTCGGTTTTGCCATTAGCGCGGCCTCGACAGGTTCGGGCACACGCACGGCGCGTATTGACCTCATCACCATTACGGTGACGTACACAGAGGGCAGCACCGTCGAGGAAGTATCTTTGACCATTGATGCGTATGCGGCCGTTTCTGATGTGGCAGATGCTACAGCAGAAGGCGCGGCGGCATTGGCGGCAAGCGTAGCAACAGCACAGCCCGCAGACGCAAGTGCAGAGGGCGCTTTGTCCCTTGCTGCTATTGCTGAGATAGCCAGCGCGGGCGGAATGTCTGTAGATACGGCCGTCACATTGGCGGCAATTAGCACAATTGCGCAAGCTGCAAACGCAAGTGGCGAGGGGTCAGTATCGGTAAATGTTACCCCGGCATTGGCGCAAGCGGCGGACGTTGTTGCAGAAGCAATAGCAACATTAACCGCCACGGCGGGCATATCTGGAGCGGCAGACGCGGCAGCAGAGGCAAGCGCCGTGCTGGTTGCAGTAGCAGCAATAAGCGATAGCGCAGAGGCGGCGGCGCTGGCTGATGCTGTTTTGGCCGTCATTGGCGAAATTGAGCAAGCGGGCGAAACGGTAGCGGGCGGGGCTGTTGAGGTTTCCGTATCGCTTGCCTCTGGCGCGGGTATTGTTGTGACCGCTGACGCCATTGGGGAAGCTGCGCTATCTGTTACGGTTTACCCAACAATTGCCGATTCCGCGCTGGCTACAGCCTTGGCCAGCGCATCGTTAGCCGTTGTGCAGTCCGTTACGCAGTCCGGCGAGACGACGGCGGGCGGGGCTGTTGATGTCTCTGTCACATTGGGCAACAGCGCAGCAATTACATTTAGCGGTGACGCCGTAGCCGATGGCTCTTTTGCTCTTGATGCCGTTGCGGTTGCCAATCTGGTTGCCGATGCATTGGCTGATGCTGGCTTGTCAATTGGGGCGAGTGTTGCAATTACGGCCGCTGAGGATTTGACGGTTGTTATTACACCAGCAGATAGGACGTTTGTAGTACCTGCTGAAAACAGAACTTATGTGATTTCAGGCGAATCTAGAGTATTCGTCATAGAACAAGAAAACCGTACTTACACGGTGGAGGTATAAACAATGAATGAAAATATTGGTAGCAAGTTGCAGGTTTCCGCCGGGGCAAGTGCGCGGGCGGGTATGATTGGTGGCGTTGGGATGTCCAGTCATTGGGAAGTTGAGTGTTATGGCAAGGACGGCGTTTTGAAATGGACGGACGGATTCGATAACCTGGTTGTAAACGCTGGACTTAACGATCTGCTGGACAAGTATCTCAAAGGCAGCAGCTACACGGCCGCTTTTTATGTTGGTTTGACAGACGGCACGCCGACGGTAGCCGCCGCCGATACCATGTCAAGCCATGCGGGATGGGCAGAGGTCACGGCTTACGATGAGGCAAACCGTCAAACCTTGACGCTGGGCAGCGTATCAAGCCAGTCGGTAAGCAACAGCGCCAGTAAGGCGGCGTTCACCATTAGCACCAATAGCACAACCATTGGCGGGGCATTCCTGACCACCAGCAACACGAAGGGCGGCACGACGGGCACGCTTTACGGCGGCGGCGCTTTTACCGCAGGTGACAAGAGCCTGGACGATGGCGATACGTTGAATGTGACGGTGACGCTTACGGCTTCCGCTTCTTAAGGTGACACATGGCAAGCAATATATACACAAAAGACCCTGACGCCGTGCTGGATTACAAGTTCGATTGGTCTAGCTGGCTGGCCAGTGGGGAGACAATCAGCACTCGCACGGTTACGCCGGAAACCGGAATTACGGTGGATTCGAGCAGTATCACCGATACTAGCACCAGCGTAACCGTGTGGCTGTCTGGTGGCACGGTGGGCAATGTGTATGATGTCGCCTGCCTCATCACCACCAGCGCCAGCCGCACGGATGAGCGGACGATAAAAATACAGTGTCGAGAACGGTAGAACGTTTAAGGTACAAACTATTCACCCTCCGCGTGCAACTAATGTTTCACATCGCGGCGCGGCGGGTGATAAAGGAGAAACGACAGTATGGAAACTCTAGCGATTGGCCTTTTTTTGGCCGCTGTAAACATGGCATTGATCAATTACCTGGCCGAACCGATACGGCAGAAATACCCGACGATTGACCTGTGGTGGCTGCTGTACGTGGCATTGGCGACGGGTTTTCTTATCGCCTGGTTTGCAGGCGTCAACCTGTTTGGCGCTTACATCGAAAACGAGCTGTTAGGCCGCGTCCTGTCCGGTTTCCTGGTAGGGGGCGGGTCTAGCCTGATTCACGACGTATTTGACCGGCCAGAACCGGCAACGGTTGAACTGCTTGCCGAATTCGAGGAATAAGCAATCGCAGCATGGCTAGTAAGCGACGGCTACGGCGGCGGCAGTGTGAACGGAAAATAACCCACGATAGCGCAGATGAGGCGTGGGCGCACGTTCGTTCATTGTACCGGGCCGGTTTTCCCGGTCGCCGCCCGTATCGTTGCCCGTTTTGTGGAAAGATACATGTCGGACGGCCTGTAAAACGGCCGTAAACATCGGAGCTAACATCATGGCAAAGTACAGCTTCCCGCCGGGCTTTGGCGAGTTTGTTGAGACTAAAATCAATAACGCCGTCGCCAAAGCCCTGGAGGGTATAAATCTTTTAGACCTTGCGAACTGCCGCGAGGAGTTGAGTAATACCGTCCACCAATTGCGTGACATGACACAAAAGTTTGAGGTGTGGCACGAAGTAGCGGTAAGACGGGGCGATGAGGCAGAGCGATTAAAGGCGCAAGTTACCCAGCTAGAAAATGACGTTGTGGTATGGCGCACGGAAGTAGCGCAGCTGCTGGCCAGACTTGACAGCTCAGAAAACAGGGCACCATGACAACAGACAACGACGAAAACAAAAGCAGGTGGTCACTGCTATCTGACATTAAAACCGAACTAGAGAAAATAGCCAGCAATCAAGAACGGCTAGAGCGGCACATGATAACGCTGACAAAAGCGACCACGGCCACTCGCCAGATGTCAGAGGAGGATCGCGCCGCGACCGCTGCCAGATTTCCGGCAAATGCAAGCGGAGATAGACCACCTGCGGGAGGACGTAGCCGCACAAGAGCGGCGATGGCGATTGGTGACATCAACAAAGGACACGGGGGAGCTGGATCGCTCCGCGCTGTTCTTGGACATTTTAACGAATTTATTTTCGGAGGATGACCTCAGAACCCTGTGCTTTGACATTGGTGTTGATTACGAACAGTTACCGGGCAGCTCCAAGCTGGGTAAGGCGCGGGAGCTGATTTTGTGGTGTGACCGCCGGGACAAACTCAGGCGGTTGTATGAGCGGGTGCAGACGGAACGGCCGTATCTTTTCGAGGATAAATAGCGCCAACAAAAACGCCCCGCTATTTTGGCCGGGGCGGGGCGCTTCTGCTGTCTTTGCAATGGTATGTAAAGCAAGGGGATTATAGCACAGATGACACCAGAATGGATCACAGAATATGCACAGGACTGCCGCCAACTTTTAGGACTTGGTGATGAGTGGCAGATAACCGTAAGCATGACTGACAAGCCAAACGGTAACGCTGCCAACGGCGGCGCGGCTCACGTTGACGCGCAATACCTTAATGCCATTGTTGAGGTCAATACGGAGCATCAGGAGCTATCCAATAAGGGGCAACACCTCATTTTACATGAAATGATGCACGTGTCTTTAGGTAGCTATCGTATGGTCATCGACCAAATAATTATGCAGCTACCCGAAGCCATGCGGGAGATGGCAGAAACAATGGTGAGCCAGGCCGAAGAACAGTACATACAACGTACCAGCCGGGCGCTGCTGCGAACGATAAAGCCATCCGATGACGCCTAACCAAGCTGCCCTATTCGTGCTGTTTATCATTCTCGGCATTGCCCTGGTAGTTGCCGGGGCGCTGGCGTGGGACAACTGGCAAAAATGAAACCCTGGTTGTGCCGGGGCTGACCTTAACAATTTAACTTTTCTGCTAACCACTTGTCAAAATCTGAGTAGTCAGGGGCGCGATCTTTCCTGGGGAACTTACTAAAGCCGCGTTCCTTTAGGTACAGTGCCTTCATGTAATCGTAAGCAAGGGCGCGGCGCTGGCGGTTTGTTTCTGCTTTGGCCCGGTTTTGGGCGGCATCTTGGTCGGTCATTAGCTAACCACCTGGTCTTGTGATACGTGCCACCTGTCCCCAATGGGAAAGGCGCGTAAAAAGTGAATCTCACTTTTGAACTGCACCACAACAAAAATGGTGTCTATTTTGTCCCATATGTGCAAAATCTGGCCGCCACGAATCCAGGGCAGCAAAGCGGCTTCGGCTTGTTCGTCAACATCTTCAATCTCTATTTTTTCGTTTTTGAATATTGTAAAGCTCATGATTCGTTTTCCTTTGCCGGATATTGTGACCATCCGGCCGGGGTTAGGGTTGATTAAAGATTAACTAATTCAATCTGCCAGTTTTTCGCATTTTCCTCTGACTGTTTTCTGGCAGTTTCAAAAGCTGAAATACTTTTGTAAAACGGGCGATGCTTGCTT
>JACCDG010204818.1_pt1 | contig 26693 bp, 26 predicted proteins | sample 7442471 | NCBI WGS metagenome assembly JACCDG01 (sample SAMN15323444, study PRJNA562643) | freshwater metagenome | isolation source: river surface water | place: USA:Blue River Watershed | collected 2017-08-17 | reverse complement strand
TATTACAATATAATCCTTTTATTTGTCCAGAATAATTAAAACATGGGATTTTTTTACAATTATCAAATTGACATGTTTTAGATTTAATATTAATCATATTTTCTAATTTATGAGTATTACAATATAATCCTTTTATTTGTCCAGAATAATTAAAACATGGGATTTTTTTACAATTATCAAATTGACATGTTTTATCTTTAACATTTACCATATTTTCTAATTTATGGGTATTACAATAAATTGCTTTTGTTTGATCTGGATAATTATAATTTGGTATTTTTTTACAATTTTCAAATTGACATGTTTTATCTTTAACATTAACCATATTTTCTAATTTATGAGTATTACAATAAATTGCTTTTGTTTGATCAGGATAATTAAAATGAGGTTGTATTTTACAATTATCATATTGACATTTTTTATTTTTAACATCAATCATATTTTTTAATTTATGAGTATTACAATATATCGCTCTTGTTTGGTCTGGATAATTATATATTGGTTGTTTTTTACAATTATCAAATTGACATGTTTTATTTTTAACATTTACCATATTTTCTAATTTATGAGTATTACAATAAATTGCTTTTGTTTGATCAGGATAATTAAAATGAGGTTGTATTTTACAATTTTCAAATTGACATGTTTTATTTTTAACATCTACCATATTTTCTAATTTATGAGTATTACAATATATCGGTCTTGTTTGGTCTGGATAATTATAATTTGGTTGAGTTTTACAATTTTCAAATTGACATGTTTTATCTATAACATTAACCATATTTTCTAATTTATGGGTATTACAATAAATTCCTTTTGTTTGGTCTGGATAATTGAAAATTGGTCTTGTTTTACAATTTTCAAATAAACATGTTTTATGTATAATATCAATCATATTTTCTAATTTATGTGTATTACAATATATCGCTCTTGTTTGGTCTGGATAATTATAAGATGGTCTTGTTTTACAATTTTCAAATTGACATGTTTTATTTTTAATATCAATCATATTTTCTAATTTATGAGTATTACAATAAATTCCTTTTTTTTGTTCTGGATAATTGAAAATTGGTCTTGTTTTACAATTATCAAATTGACATTTCATTAATACTAATAATAAAATACTATTTATACTAAATTATTTTCATTTTTTATATCAATAAAAAATGATATTTAAATAATATATATCTATATTATTAAAATAGTATTATGACAAATAACAATGACTTATTTTTATTTCATATGATAAAATATAAATATCATATTAATTATGTTATAAACAATGTAATATTAAATTATTATGATATAATTCATAATAATTATGATTTTGAAAATTGGGATGATTATGAAAATTATAATGAATATCAAAATTTTTATATTCCAAAACAATTTACCAAAAATGATATAAATTTTTTATTGTCATTAAATGCAAATGATATATTAGAACCTAATTTTTATTCTAATTTAAAAAAAACAAATACTCATATGTATTTATTTGTATCGAACTTATTTATGGAATATCGTCGATATCTTATTAGAAACATAGGATATACTTTTTTATCAGAAACTAATTTATATGAATTAGCAGAATTTATGAAAAATTATAAAACATTAGAAATTAATGCTGGATTGGGCTTTTATTCGTCTTTATTACAATTACTTGGTTGTAATATTATTATTACTGATATTAATGATAAATTATCACCATATACAAATATTGAAGAATTGACAAGTATTGAAGCAATTCAAAAATATCCAGATGTCGATATATTATTAACAATTTGGCCCGATTATATTAATTTGTCTGCATATCATGCTTTAAAACTTTTTAAGGGTAAATTTGTTATTTATATTGGAGAATCAAAATATGGATGTACTGCAACATTAGAATTTTTTAATGAATTACAAAAATCATATACCAAAATAAAATCAATTGATAAACCAATTGTATATCATGATTTAAAAGATACACAAATTATTATATATCGAAATAATGAATATTTATAAAAAATGATTTTATTAATATAAATATTTATTTCAATTAATTTATATATGTTATCGTTATCAAATAATCAAGATTCAATTATTAAAGAAAAAATTAATTATATTTATAAATTTTTAGATCTTAAGCAATATAATTATGATATGTTAAATTCACAACAACAATTAAATTTATTAGATAATATGACACATTTATCTGTTAATTTTGCTGGTACAAGATGTTTTCTAATTTTTAATAAATTATCGGATAATAAATATTATTCATATTTAATTAATCGAAAAACTTTAACTTATAATAATATCACTAATTATAATGATATAGAAATTATTAATATTTCTATTTCTCTTAATATTAATACTTATAATGGTTCTATTTTTGATGGAATTTATATTAAAGGCAAATCTATTAATACTTTTGTTATAACTGATGTGTTTTATTTGGATGGTGAAAAACAAACAACTCCAATATTTAATAAATTAAATGATTTATCGAATTATTTATCTAAATCATATAAAAAAGGCATCACATCAAATAATATTGAATTAACAATTAATAAATTATATAATATTACTAATATCAATGATGTAATAAATAAAGAAATGAAATATATTACAAATTATCCAAAAAATGGAATATGTTTTTATCCAAAATATTCAGGAAAAAAGATTATATATTTGTTTGATAAAATAAATAAATTCAATAATTCATCTTCTAATGATAATAATAATTCATCAAATTATACTCTTCCAAATAATACAACAACAAATAATACAACCACAACAAATACAATAAGTAATCAAAATAATAATATAAATATTGATAATGTAAATGAAAATCAAAAAATAATTTATATACCAAATGATAATAAAACAAGAATTTTTGAAATTAAAAAAAATTTAGAAAAACCTGATATTTATTATATTTATTGTATTGATGAATATAACAATAAATTAATTAGAAAAAAAATAGATACATGTTTAGTTGATTCTATTAATGAAAGTCTTAGATATAATTCATTATTTGATAAAAATGATACTTTATTTTGTGAATGTGAATTTATTTTAAAAAAAAATAAATGGAAAATAATTAAACCAGTAATATCAGATAAACCATGTTCAATAAATTCAATGGATAAAAAAATTATTACTGTTCAAAAATATTTTCTGTTTTAATTTATTTCATTATTAGTACCATATGGTATTGTTATTATTTCATTATTATTAATGTCATTATTATTAATTAATGATAAATGTTTATTATTAATTAATATTCTTTCAGGAATATTAGGTGATAAATCTAATGATCTTGTATATTTTTGTTCTACATATTCTTTTAATTCGTTTGGTTCCATTCTATTATCTTTATTTAATTCTAATTCAGAATGTATTTTTTCATATAATCTATCCCATGCTTTATATGCATTTAAATGTTGTTCTGTTAATTGTGATATTTTAAAATATTTTGTTATTGATGTTATAATAGATACATAAATACCTAATATAGGACTTAATGTAAATAATATTGTTATATTATATTTACTACCAATAAATACTAACATAGCATTAATCGATGATAATATAATTATTTGTATTTGAAATATAATATCTAATTTATTATAAAATAAATGTGATAAATAATGTAATTGTGATTTTTTATATGATACATCACTTTTTTTATTAAAATAATTATCAAATTCTGTATCCCACATATATATTATTCAAATATAATTATTATTATTGATACATTATCTTGTGTTTTTTTTTCATTTATTGCATAATTTGCTAATTCTTCTGCTATATTTTTATTTTCATTATTTGTAAATCTATAATTATCATCATAATAATATGTACATATATAATCAACTATTTCTTGATTAGTCATATTGTCATATAATCCATCACATCCTAATATTAAAAATTTATCATTATTTATTTTATAATTATAAATATCTGGTGTACATACAACAAATTCATTATCAAAATCCCCAAATACTCTTGATACAGATAAATCTTTTATCCTCCAATCATATCCATCATATGTTATAGCATCTGCTGCATTTATATTATTCAATCTTCTTATTTCATCAGGTGAATTTACTTTATGATCTTTTGTTAATTGTTCTGCTATTCTTTGTTTATTACATATTATTGCCCTTGAATCACCTGTATTTATTATTTTTAATTCATTATTATCATATTGTAATACAACTAAACATGTTGAACCACATGATACTGAATCATTATAATATTTATTCTTTAATTGATCATTAATTTTTTGATAAATTAATTTAATTTTATTATCATCTAATGGATGTTTAAATTCATTAGATGTTAATATTGGTGGTAATTTAACTTTTAAATATTTACTTACAAAATCTCCATTATGTCCATCACAGACTTGATATAAATTCATTTTTGCTATTTTTTTATTATCATTTTTTAAATTTAATATACATGTATGTGTATCTTCGTTTTCTTTTCTTTTTCCTTGTAATGATGTCAAATATATATTCATATATTATTTATTTATAATATATTTATAAATATCATGTACTTTAATTTCTTTATTTATATTTTTATTATTTCCATTCATCAAATATAAATTCAATCTATCTATTTGTTGATTTGCATCATTGCTATTTAAATACATCTTATCTATTTCATCATAATGTTTATTTAATTTTTGTCTTAATGATTCTTCATATTCAATTTCATGATTTATATAATTTTCTGTTGTTTCATTATCTGTATCTTTTTCTTTATCTAATTCTTTTCTATGATAAACATATATTATACCTATTATCATAATACATATCAAAACATAAAATATTAGCATTTATATAATACAAATATATAATAATTATAATTATTAATTATATATGATAAATGTTAATTATAATTCATTAAAATGGCGGATTGATACTTTAAATGATTATATGAATATAAATAATGATGATAAGAATAATGATTATGTTTATATAACGAAACCTATTATTAAATCTGAAATCAAATTAATTGATATTAAAGCAAAAATTGAATTAGATTATTTATATTCGAATAAACAACATATAACTTTTTTATTTATGTCAAATAATAATTATTATTATAAATTACAAAATTGTATTATAATAATTTCTGTTTATGATAATACAACAAATTCAAATTCATTATTAAATCCAATAATTCATTCAGCAAATATTTATTATTTATTAAGTTCATTTGTTTTAAAACATAATTTTAAATATATTCTATTACCTGTTTTATGTCAAGATTTACAATCATCTGATATTTCACTTTTTAATAAAAATAATATAGATTCAAATCTTAATATGTTGATATTATATAACAATAATACTAATAAAATTAAATTATTATCAGATATTGCTGATATATTAACTGAAGATGATTGGTTTAATGTTATATTTCAAGTATTATATACTCTTTATTTATTAAATATAGAATTTTATAAATTTATTCATAATTCATTATCATTATCATCTATTATAATTAATTCAATTGATTGTAATGATAATACAGAAAACACTATTTATAATATCAATGATATGAAATATAAATTACCAGAATGTTCATTTGAAATTAAAATTATTAATTTTAATAAAACATATATTCAAGATTTTTATAATCAAGCAGATACTGATAATGATGTATATTATGATATTAATTATTTTTTTAGTGAAATTAAAAAAATAAAAAAAATACATTCTATGACACCGATTTTACAAAATTTAATTAATATTAAAAATAAAGAACCAAAAAATATAATTATAGAATATTTTGCAAATTATCATATTAATAATAATATAAAGAATAATATGAAAGGGGGGTTTTCAAATTCTATAAATTTTTCATCTGATGAATTTGATTCATTAAATAATGAATATGGAAATTTAGCAAAAATATCATATAATAATGAAAAAAAAATATCTAATATAAATTATATGATTAAACCTAAAGTTAAAATTCCTAAAAAAAATAAATATGATGATGATGATTCAAGTGTTTCTAATAATTTTCAAAGCATGTATACACCTCATAATAATCAAATGACCTCTGAAAGTTTTAATCCTTTAAATATGCAACCTCAAAATACAAATTCATTAATGAGCATGCAACCACAAATGAATATGCCTCAAATGAGCATGCCACCACAAATGAATATACCACAAATGAATATGCCTCAAATGAGCATGCCACCACAAATGAATATGCCACAAATGAATATGCCTCAAATGAGCATGCCACCACAAATGAATATGGAATATAATGTAGGTGGAAAACCAAAAGATATAGAGAAAGGAAATTATGGATATCAACAAGTTAATAATAAAATGCAGGGAGGGAGTCATAATAAATATAAATTTGTAAAGAATAATAAAGAATTAACATTACAAGAAGCTGGATTTTTTTTTTTAGTCAATTAAAAGGTGGTTGTGGTTGTACTGATAAATTATGTAGATGTAATTTAATGAAAGGTGGAAATGGTGATGAAGAACCAACAAAACCAGTAATTAAAATTCCTGATTATAAAAATACAGATCCAACTGTATCAAGATTAGAAAAAGAAGCTGAAAAAGAATATATTAATGAATTTCAAGATAAAAATAAATTTCAAAATAGACAACCTCAAATTGACTTAAAAGTTTATCAACCTGAAAATAAACCAAAATATCCAACAGAAATACCATACGCTCCATATTTACCATCATTTGCAGAACCTGCATTACCAACAATAATTAAACCAACAAATTATAATATACAAATAGGAGGACCAAGTGCTGATTATACAAAAGTAAAACAAATATATGAGGATATTTTACCACAAGAAATATTATTTAAATCTAAATTTACATTATCGGGACGTAATAATCTCAAAGATGCTATATTTAAAGGTGTTTTTAATAATAAAAATGGTCAAAATATTAATATCAATTCAAATACAAATGAAAATATTACAAGTTATATTAAATTTAAAGAACTAACTATTAATCAACCAGAAATTATAATTTATAAATCATGTTATCCAATTAGACAAGATCCAACAAATATGGTAATAAAATGTGCATCAAATTCATCGGCATTAAATGTAAGAATATATTCAAATATAAAAGATAATGTTATTACATTTTATAATAAAATTAATAATTTTTTGGATAATTTCATTTCACCTAATTTTATTAAAATGTATGGTTATGCTTTTTGTACAAATCATGGTATTACATTTTCTAATAATTCACAACCAAATGATATTACATTGTTATTATCTGAATCTCCTTCTTATTCTATTGAATCTCTTTTTATTAAATCTGGTGTTAATATTGGGAATTTATATAAAATGGCTCATAAAACAACTTATACTAAAGAAGAAAAAGAAAATATTTTATTTCAATTAATTGTTATATTTGAAATATGTAAAACACATAAGATTGATATAAATATTAATAATATTTTTGTAATGGATACATCATTAGATAAATATGATAAATATTGGTGTTATAAAATTAATAATAATAAATTTTTACTTAAAAATATTGGGTTTCTTTGTGTTGTTGATTTGAATATTATTGATGCCGATGTTCCAAATATTAATGTTCCAAATATTATTGATCCCAATGTTCCAAATAATAATTCTAATCTAAATTTTATTAATATTTTTTCAAATGTTTTATCTGATTTATCATTTAATAATAATACATCAAATAATATTATAGAATTAATAACAACAAATTGTCCAAGTATATTAAATAATAAAATTGGTAAAATTTTATCAAATTCAGAAAAAACTAATATTCTTCAAAATGCTATTTATAATTTTACAGAAGGTGAAATTATTGTTTATCCTGAATCATATAATAATTATTATTTTGGTATGATTATTAAAAATAAATCATCAACTAATAATAAATATACAATTCTTTCAAAAGATTTTCGTACTATTGATGTTAATGCTGTTTTTAAATATAATAATGATATACCATATGTAAATAATAATCAAAAAAATATATCAGAAAATGATATCATTGAAACTTATAATATTAATTAATAATTTCAACTAAACAATAAAATAAAATTTCAGTTGTCTTTTTTATATTTGTTTTATCTTTAATATTTATTGATATTAATGATTTATTTATATGATCATCTAATAATAACCAATTATTTTCTATATTTAATAATACATTATACATATCATTACCTATTGTTTTATATATTAAAGAATGAATTCTATATACATATATATCATTATCTTTTATAATTTTGATATATTCATTAATATCACACATATTATTATTTATTCTATTAATATGTATCATAATAAATTTAGGTAATGATACTATTTGTACATTATTATTATTTTCCCAATTATTTATTCCTGTTTTAATACACATCGGTTTATCAACTATTATTGTGATATATTTAATTTGTTTTTGTATATTATCACATTTATCTATAAATTGTATTTTTGAAATCTCTAATGTATCACTTATATAATCGTATAATTTTATTAACATATTTTCTTCTTCTAATAATAAATTTGTTGTTTTATTTCTTGATATATATATAAATAATCTGATTTGATTTAATTGTTTATTTGTTATTATTTTATTTGTTCGTATGTAATTAAATACTAAATTTTTTAATAATTGTTGTAAATATATTCCATTATTATTATAAACATCAGTATGTAATATATCTTGGATATATGAATTATAATAAAACATTCCTAATAATATTGTGTATAAATATGATAATTTATATGTTTTTTCAATAATTATATTTTTACCTTCCATATTTATATTAATATTTATATTTATATATAAATATAAATTAAAACAAAAGATAACAAAATTTATAAATTAATTTCAAATATATTTTCCAATTCTGTAAAAACAATATTATTATATTTTCTTAAAATATTATCCATATATTTATGATCATTTGTATTTAATAAATTAATTGCAATTCCTTTTCGACCATATCTTCCACTACGACCAATTCTATGAATATACATATCAACATCATAAGGAATATCAAAATTAATAATCAATCCAACTTTTTGTACATCAATACCTCTTCCAATAATATCTGTTGCAATTAGATTTCTAATTTTACCATTTCTAAAATCGGTCAATATATTTATTCTTTCAATATCTGGTACATCTGAAGTTAAGATTTCATAGTCAATATTGTTGTCTTTGAAAAATTTAACTATTTCTTTTATATGTGATTTGTGATTTACAAAAATTATTGATTGACATATTAATATTGATGTATATATTTCTGCTATCTTTTCGTATTTTTCATGATTATTTGTTATGTTAATATAATAATTTTTTATTAAATTAACAATTACATCATCATTATTAATTAATATCTTTGTTGGATTATTTAATTTTTTTTCAATATCATCTAATTTATCATATGTTGCTGAAAATAAACATATCTGTTTTTCTTTATTTATATTATCTATAATTGTCATTATATTCATATCATTATTAATTACATTTTTTAATAATATATCTGCTTCATCTATAATTATCATCTTCATTGTATCTTTTAATGTTGTATTACGATGCATTATATCATAAATTCGTCCAGGTGTACCAATTAAAATATGACTTTTTAATGCTTCTTCAATATTTTGTTTAATATTAACACATTGTTTTTCTACAACTTTATTATTTATATTCTCATACATATAATTTAAATTACCACCACAACATAATGTTGTTCTGAAATTTATAAATTTTCCAATCTTCATCATAATATATTGTACTTGTCTTGCAAGTTCTTTTGTATTTAATACAATTAATATTTGTGGTTTTTTTATATTTACATCTATCATTGCTAATGCTCCTATTGTAAATAAACTCGATTTACCTGTCCCAGATTGTGCTTGTACAATTAAATCTTTTTTATTTAACATTAATGGTAATACCTTTTCTTGAATTTCTGACATATTCTCAAATCCATATTCATATACTCCTAAAAATAATTTATTATTATGATATTTAGATATAACATTATCAAAATTCATTTATTTTTATATATATTATTATTTATATATTATTTATATATTGTTTATTTATTAAAAAAATGATATTTTTATCTTTTATTTTATTTATATACATATAACATTATGCACTCATTCACTGATGATTCAAAATGTCCATCTATTGATAATCCATTATATAATTCACTTTATGAATTAGATGATTTTCAAAAACAAGCTTGTAATTATATTAATTCTAATTATGATGTATTTTGTTGTGTGCCTACTTCTTCTGGGAAAACAGTATTAGGAAAATATGCTATATTGAAACATTTAAAAACGAATGATAAAAACATAATAATATATACAACACCAATTAAAACATTATCAAATGAAAAATATAATGAATTTATTAATGAATTTCCATTATTATCATTTGGTTTAATTACTGGTGATAAAAAAATTAATCCAAATGCTAATATTATTATTATGACTGCTGAAATATTACTTAATATTCTTAATAATATTGAAAAATATAATTTTGATATTGATATTCTTTCTAAAATCTCTTGTGTTATTATGGATGAAATACATTTTATGAATGATGATGAACGAGGAACTATTTGGGAAGAATCTATTATTAAATTAAATAGTAATATTCAATTAATTATGTTATCTGCTACTGTTGGCAATATATATGAATTTTGTGATTGGATTTATAATTTAAGAAAAAATAATTTAGGCATTATTTATTTAACTAAAAGATTAATTCCTTTAAATCATTATTTATTTGTTAATGATAAAATGACATTAATTATTGATGAAAATAATATATTTGATAATGCAGCATATACTAACATGTCTCAATATTATACATATAAACAATCTTTATTAAAAAAAAATAATAAAATTGTTAATGTTAATAACATTGTTTCATTTGTTCATCATTTAAAAAATAATAATTTATTTCCTTCAATTATTTTTTCTTTTTCAAGATTTAATTGTGAACATCTTATTGAAAAAATAACATCAAATTTATTAACATCAGAAGAACAAACACAAATTAAAAATTTAACCTATAAATTCTTTAAATCTCCTAATCCTTATGAAGAATTACAACAATATAAGGATATTATGTTTTATATAGAATATGGTCTTGCATTTCATCATTCAGGATTATTGCCTATTTTTAGAGAATTTATCGAAATTTTATTTAAACTTAAATTAATTAAAGTTTTATTTGCAACTGATACTTTTGCAACTGGTGTTAATACTCCAACAAAATCAGTTGTTCTTACTGATATTTATAAAATTAAAAAATTATTAACACCAAATGAATATAAACAAATCAGTGGTCGTGCTGGACGACGTGGGATTGATAAATCTGGTACTGTAATTTTATTTCCATTATATGAAATGTTCTCAAATCATGATATTAAAAAATTAATTGATTTACCATTACCAATTACTTCTAAATTTAATATTAATTTAAATTTTTGTCTTAAATATCATTCTAATTTTACTGATATTATTAATAAATCTCTTTATATTATGCAAAATAATATCAAAATTAATTTTAATAATAATAAAATTAATGTTATTGATAATGAAATTAATAATCTTCCATTTATTGATATTTCTGATGATGATAAAAGAGATATAGACACTTATATTAAATTAAAACATATCAATAATGTTTCATTTTCAAATAAAAATATTATTTCTAAATTAAAAAATCCGTCAATTAAACTTTATTATGATCAACAATTAAAAAAAAATAATCTTCTTCTTATTAAACAATCTTTAATTGATAATAATGATTTCTATAATTTAACTTCATTGACTAATAATATGTTATCATATCTTATTGATAATAATTATCTCGATCCATCACATAATTTAACTAAAAAAGGTATCATTGCAAATAAAATAAATGAATGCAATTCAATACTATTAACTGAAATGTTATTTAATGATGATTTATTACTTTCATTAGACACTGTTCATTTAATCTCATTATTTGGATTATTTATTGAAGATAAATGTCAGACATATACTAATTCTAAAATATTAAATAATGAATTAAATATAATTAATAGTATTATTACTAAATTTAATTTAGATGTTAATATAAATTATTTATATGTTGATTTAATTTTCAATTGGATTAGATTAAATGATTATTCTTTAATATATAATTATGATGAATTTATTGGTGATTTTTCTAAAAACGTTATTAAATTAAACAACATTATTAATGATGTTAAATATATATCTCAAATCCTTAATAAATTATCCATTTTATCTAAATTGGAATTTTCAACAACTCTTTTACTTAAAAAATTTATTAATCTTGATTCATTATATGTCTAAAAAAATGATATTAACAACATATTAATGATTATGTGTTTATTTATTACTTATGTCTTCGGATATAGATTTTCAACATCTAGTTATTCCTCAAACATCATTAGATATGCCTACATTTAAGATCATTAATATTACTAATTTCATTCAAGAATTAAAATTGTCATGTGATGAATATAATAAAATTCGTGATGATTATAACAATTTGAAATTAAAAAATCATTATCTGCAAGATACCAATGAGAAATTATTTTTAACAATTGATAATATGAAAATTCAATATAGTGAATTAGAAACTAAATTAAATGAACATATTATTGAAATCCAACAATTAAATAAATCTATTTTAGAAAAACAACAATATATTGATTATTATAATACTCAAGAAATGACAAAATTATTTAATAGTAAAATGCAATTATTAAATAATTATAAAATTTTACAAACTAATTATTCTAGTTTATTTGGTACATATAATAAATTACTTACTTCTACTAAAAATAATGAAACTAATATTAAAAATTTAGAAGATGAAATAAATATTTTAAAAACTAAAAATAATATTTTAACAACTCAAAATAATGATTTGATCGATAAAAATAATAATTTTCAAAATGAAATAAGTAAATTAATTCTCGAAAATCAACAATTACCAAAATGGTAATATGATTCATCTATTACACATAAATCTTTTGGTGATTTATTTTCTTTATTTAATATATTATTATTTATATTTATTCCTAAACATAAATTATTTTTACATATATAATGCCATATAGTATTTCCATATTCATCTTGTTGATTTAAATTATCACTTTCTAATAAACCAATATAAACCATATCATCAAATTTATTTTTTGCCATTATTATCAATGGTGTTTCGTTTTTATTATTTACTTTATCAAATATTGATTTATATTTCTTAATCATTATTTTTAATACTTTTGTATTATTATTTTTTGCTAATTGATGAAATATATTATTCTCTTTATTATTTATTTCTTCATAATTAAATTCTATTTCATACTTTATATATATCATTAACATATTTATATTATATTTAGCATTATATAATATTATTGTATCACCATTAATATTTTTTTGATTAATTATATTATTATCAAGTGTACATATTATTTTTATTAATTCAATATAATTTCCTTTTTCTTTTATTTTAAATAATATATTATTTTCATTTTCATATTTTGTGTATATTATTTCTTTTTTATATAAATATAAATACATAAACATTTTACTTGCTCCATATTCTAATATTAGTTCTAAATATTTTAATAATATTTCATTATCTATATTATCAATAATATTTAAATCATCTTTTATTATTATTACATAATATTTATATTCATTCATATTTATTAAACTATTGTATAAATTCTTTTTATTTTTTATTATTATTGTTTCTATTTCATCTATTGTTATTTTTTCATTAATTGCTTGTTTATAATCAAATAATATTTTATTATCTTGTTCTATATATTGATTTATTATTATTTTATGAATATCATTAAAATCAGATATATTTATCTCATCATTATCAATTAATATTAAATCATATAATTGTTTATCCTTTTTATCTAAATTTATATAAGATGCATATAAATATGGTGGTCGAATATATTTTTTTTTATATATTTCATATATAATTTGTTTTAATTTTATTAATAATAATTCATTAGTGTGTTCTATATATAATTTTAAACAATATTCAATAGGTGTCAAATTATCATATAATTGATAATAAAATGCATCTGGTAAATCTTTAATTTTATATATATTTATTTTATTAAATATATTCATATAAATATTAAGTCTATAAAAAAATGAAATTTTCAACATATTGATACTTGTATATATATAGATATTAACAAACGCTAGAAAAAGATCGGTTTCCGACTTTTGTTTACCTCGCATTCCAAAATGCAATCTCAAGCTCCCAAAGATTTCGACTACACAAGCATTCGAATCTCGATTATCCAGACACAAGTTCAAGAGTTAAAGAAAATCGAGGAACTAGTGGAGCTACATCGCAGACAAAGCGATATTATTCAACGCTATGTTCTTCTACGAGTTCCAGTGAAGCCAGAAATATTACATTTTGTGCTTCATTCTCAAAATGAGAGCATTCTGGTTGAGCAATTGAACATGCACACTACAGAAGATCTTCGTCAAATTCTTGTTTTCTCAGAAATTGAAAGCAATGAATTAAAGACGAAATATAATCTTGGTTGGGATGAATTGATGCTTCAAATGACACCAATCGAACAACAAACGTTCAGTCTTCTCCGTGTGAGGCTGTAATGATTCTTCGGATTCTCCTCCCCCTCTACATTGCGTGTGAGCATTAATTTATCTCTTAGACCCTTGGAAGAGATTGATTATTTTATAAAAAAATGATATTATATATATATTGTTTGTTAGTATATAAATAACAACCAACAACATGTCTGATCAGACAGATCCATTGTTAGAACAAGAACGCATGAGAATTTATGATATGCATAAAAATAAATTAAATATGTTCTTAAATGAAATTAATGAAATTGATATATTAATTAATTTCATGTCTAATATTGATAAAATATGGCGTTCATGTATAGAATTTGTGGTAAGACCAGGTCTTTCTGTTGACAGATGTAAGGCTTTATTGGCTTTTACAAAAGAAGAACGTGCATGTATTATTGAAATTAAAACTGCACAAAAAACAAATCTAATTAAAGAATATAATAATTATCGGAAAAGATTATTAGAGATATATGATAATACAACACAAGAAATAATTAATCTTGAATTTTTTGAATTGTAATCATTTTAAATTATATATATTTTTTCCAATATGATTTATTTGATTTATTAATGAATCATAATCTGATTGTTTTTTAATTCTAATAAAATGTATTTTTTTATATCCTTTTATATTTATTAATTTTTTACTCGCTATATATTCATATATATCATCACCTATACATATTATATTTAATGGTACATTATTTTTATGTTTCATGTATATATCAATAAATGTATCTACTTTTGATAAATTTGTATTAGACTGATATTTATTTTCTAATCGTGGATATCTAAATTGAATGTTATGTATATTTAATATATATTTAGTATTAGGTAATACGGATAAAGAAATATCAATCCAATTGGGTAATGCATTAGTTACAATAATAACAACACCGTGATGCATAATATGTTGAATAAATAAAGATAAATAATAATCTAATTTTGAAAAATCAAAAATATTTAAATTATTATGTTTATTTACCCATGAAGTTGGAAATAATGTATCGTCCCAATCTAATATAAATATAGTTTTCATATAATATTATTAATGCGAAAAAAAAATAATATTAATTAAATTTATTTATTATATGTCTGAAAATAATCTGCTTGATATTAATTTAGAACACTTTGATAATGGTAATTATTCTGAGATTGATTTATATGAACCATTATTATTTAAATGTGATACAAATTATATAAAACAACCATTAACATTAGAGTCAACCATTTGTAAAATAAAAATAACACAAAAGTCTATTATTGATATAATTGAATATGAAAATTCTGTATCAAATAATAATATTTTATGTTCAACAATTATTCATCCTAAATTTAATGGATCAAATACTGAATTAATTGTTAATCCATTTATTATTCGTACTTCTTTTTTAATTGTTAATTCAAATGATTGTGATTTATTTCCAATTACACCTTCTAAATGTATTTATAATAAAGAATTACATATTATAAGAGATGCAAATAATAATCTGTTACCTCTAAATAAAATAATTACTTTTTCAAATATTTCATTTAGTCCTGTTTTTCATACAACCAAATTAGATTCTCTAAATAAATTTGATTATATTGATACATTAGCTTATTTTGAATGCATTTTTCAAACAGCTATTTGTAATAATTATTCCACTCTTATTTTATCTATTATTCCAGATGAATATAATTATCCATTACCTGATATCTTAAATATTATTAATTATTGTATTGTTAATTATCTTCATCTTATAAAATATATTATTATTTCTGTAAATTCATCTATTTATTATGATGAATATAGAACAAATATTATTGATCCGCAAAATATTATTCCTATTACTGATCAATATGAAAAAAAAAATGCTATTGTTAATAATAAATTAAAAAAAAAAAATAAATAAGTCTTTAATATTTTACAAATATACACAACCATATTATATCATTCTTATCATCTCCAATTATTTTTAATTTATTTTGAATTTTTTCACTATTCATATAATTTAATATTCTATTTAAATATTCACGAATTTTTTCTGCAATATATACATCTTTGATAAATAATGTATTATATAATAAAATTGTATTATCTGTCAATGTAAAATGATTATTACTATGTTCTAATTTTATCCATGTTATATCATCTATAAATTTTCCATATTCATGAATTTTATCATAACGTTCTAATAAATATATTAATTTATCAATATATGTATTTATATCATCAATAACAACAACATCTTTATCTTTTAAATTATTATATTCTTCCATTAATAATAATTCAATCATTTTATCTTTTAATTTATCAATTAAATTATTTGAAATAATAATTTGTTGTAAATCAACAAAATTTAAATTATTATATTCCATTATATAAATTAATATTTTTTTTATTTTTTAATTATTTTCCGTTTTGTTTTATTTTCTTTTTGTAAATCATCTAAACTTTTTTTTAATACATTCTTATAATTAATATCAACTGTCTCCTCTAATTCTTGTGCTATTCTTACTGCTTTATTTTCTTTTAATATTTGTTGTATATCATGTTCAACATCAATATCCATATATTATATATATATTATATATATCAATATCTTTATATTTCATTTCTTTTTTAATGCATTCATTACCTTGCCACCAATTGATACACCACTTCTTAATAATTTAGATGCATTTGCTTTTAATTCATTAATTTCTGCTGTCATTTTAGTTTTAGTTTTCTTTGACTTTTTTCGTGTTTCCATAATATTATTTATTTTCTTACTTTTTAATCTTTTTTATTTCATTTTTTTCAATGCGTTTTTTTTGAATAAAATAAATGAATAATATATAAGAATAAAAAATAGTAATAAAAATAATAAAAGAAAATAAAAAATTTCTATATTAATAGTATATCATGACATCCAACGCTATTACTCAATTAATGGCTCGAGCTATGTCAGGCGGTCGACGCCGACGACGTGGTTCAAAAGGCAAAAAACTATCTGGTGGCCGACGACGACGATCAGCTCGTCGTTCAAACCGACTTTCTGGTGGTCGTAAACGCCGTTCTGGTTCAAAGAAAGGCAGCAAACGACGACGTTCTCGCAAACATTAGATTAGATTAGATTAGATTAGATTAGATTAGATTAGATTAGATTAGATTAGATTAGATTAGATTAGATTAGATTAGTTTAGATTAGATTAGATTAGTATTAATAAATTAAATTTCATCAATAAATGTTGTATTATCCTTTGAATCATCAGGTTCTGATGAATCATCTGAGTCATTTGATGTATCAGAATTATTTGTTGTATCGAATTTATTAACAATTCCATTTGATTGTTTTCTATTAGGATTACAATTATCATCATCTAAATTATAAACATAGTCTTTTTGATGTTGTTTTTCATCAGTTATATTTTTAGTGGTTTCAAATATAATAGCAGTTGATTCTTTTTTAGTATCATCTACTTTAATGTATGATAAAAGTTTATTCTTAAAATTAATAACGGGTTCATCAGTTTCATTAGCTATTTTAACAACTTCATATGTTAAATTATCAGATTCATCATATCTTTGAATATATAAATATATTCCATTTTTTAATTTAGTTTTCATTCTATAAAAACAACTACGAAATATTAAATTTATTATTTCATTTTTATCATTTACTCCTTTACCTAATTTACCTCCTGATAAACTAGTAAATTGACATATTATTAAATTACTTGTATCAATATTCATTTTATTGATCTTTTGTTTTCTTGCAAGATGTTTTGAGTATCCGCCTATAGGCATAAGTATATAATAGTATACTAATTATTAAAATCTTAATATATCATTTTTTTTAAAAAAATGATCATTAAAACAAATTAAATATTACTATATATCTATTAATAATATGGACATCATCCCATGTATTATTATATTTTCTTCTCCAAATATATTTACTTCTCATAATACTACATCTATTCTTAAACCTGCTAATCCATTAATAATACATCTTAATAAAATGTTATTAGTTCGTACTAAATTAAAATTAAATAAAACAGATTTATATGCAATTATTAAAATAGAAAATAAGGATACATTTTATGAAGGTATAGTAATCAAATATTTAGATGTCATTGATATATCAACATTATATACATGTAATTGGGTAATATCTAATAAAATAAATACTTATTTTCTTAAAACTATTTCAAATGATAATAATATTTTTTTTAGACAAGTTTGTAATAAAAATCTTTATAGTATCGATCCTCCTAATTGTATTGATATTGATGATGCAATCCATATATTTAAATGTAATAATATTACAGAAATAGGTATTCATATTGCTGATGTTTCATCATATGTCAATTTATTAGATGATAATATAAATAATGAATTACATAATAGAATAAATACATTTTATTCAGATACTAATATTCATATGTTTCCTGAATTATTAATGAAAGAAATGTCTCTTATTGATAATAATAACTATAAACGAATAATTTCATTAATAATTTCATTTGATGAAAATTTAAATATGATAGAAACATCAATAAAAATTCAATCAGCTAAAATTAAAAATTTATCATATGATGATATTATGATTTTAAAAAATACAAATATTGATATATTTAATATTTATGATTTTGGTTATAAATTAAATACTAAATATAAATATTTCTCTTCATATGATCCTCATAATATGGTCGCTATATATATGATTATTGCTAATACTCATATTGCTAAATTATTAACAAATTATGATAAAAATAATGTTTTATTAAGAAGACAATTAAATAATAATACAAATATAAATCCAACAAATTTTATAAATAGTAATAATTTAAATGATTCTCTATATAAATTATTAATTCAAAAACATATCAATACATCTTTAGAATCATCTGAATATTGTATTGGTTCTGATAATTGTTTTCATTCATCAATGAAATTAGATTTATATACTCATTTTACATCTCCTATAAGACGTTATGTTGATATTATTGTACATACACAAATATTAAATTATTTAAAAAATGAAAAATTATTTACAAAATTTAATATTGATAAAATAAATATTATTAATAAATATTATAAACAATTAAATAGATATTTTAAAATATATAATATAGAATTAACTAAAACAATATATAATGCTTTTATTATTAATGTAGAATATAATAATATATTATTATATATTCCAGAATTAAATATTGATGTTTTTTTAAAACCAATACATCATGAATTATTATCAATTACCAATATCATTATCAATAATAATATTTTAATTATTAATGATAAAGAATATAAAATGTTTGATGAAATTAAAATTAATATTATCAAATATAATAACAAATTTGTTTTATCTTTATAAAAAAATGATATTTTTATCATTTAGTTATTATACATATTATATAATAATTAATGTTGACAAATTTTTCGTATTCATTTTTGAAACCAGAAAGCAGTATAGAAATATCACATGATGAATTTAAAGTTTTAAATAAAAATGAAATATATTTTTTTGTAAAAAAAATTATAAATAAATATAATGTATATTATTATTCTTTAACAAAACAAATATATTTTATTGCATCATTTGATGAATTTATAGAAATATCAGATAATAATTATCATTCTTATAAATCATATTCTCAAAATACTGAGATTATTACTGAAATGTTTTATCTTAATAATACAACATATGGAATTCAAAATGAAAATATTTTTTTTAAATATAATGTCATTGATAAAATAAATTTAATACATAATATTGAAATAAAATTACAAATAAATAAATTTACTAATAATAATATTAAATGGATATCATATATTTTTTGTGGATGTTTTTATATTCAATCAATTATAAATCAAAATATATATATCACTATTAATTTAGATAACATAATATATAATAATCATACATCATTAATTATAAATGATAAATTATTATTAATATCAAAAACACATATCTATTTAATAGTTTTTGATAATAACAATTCATATAAAATATTAGAAACAATATCTAATTTTAAATCAATTATATTTAATGATAATATGATTTATTCGACAAATAATTATATATATATTATGACAATAAATGAAACTGATATAACTTATAACAAAATATCAAATGAATTTGCAAAGATTACAAATCAATATTCATATTTTATCGATGAATTGTGTTCATATAGTTTCGAAAATAATATATATCAATTATTTATAAATGAGAATACAATTATTATATTTATATACAATATAATAACATTAAATGTCATTAAAATAAATGTACCATTATATATGAAATATTATAATATTGATTCAATTAAAATAAATATTAAAAAAAACTATAATACAATATTTATAACAAAAAAAGATATGATATATTTAATTTTTTATTATGATACAATAATGGGTACTAATAAAATTATATTTAAATATATATATAAAATTTCTTACAATAATACATATGCAATAATTTATGGATCTCCTTGGAGTATATTTAATATAGATGAAAATCGTATAACTATTGATAATAAATTAAGACAACAATATATTACAACATATAATATTGAATTAAATTTAAAATTATTAACATATCAAGAATTAATAAATGAACAAAATATAGACAATATTAATGATGACATATTAAAAATAAATTTTAGTGAGATTTATCCAATAGATTATACAAAAAATAAAAACGTTATCGAAAATCATATTAATAATGTATTAAATCATAATATTCCTTTAATATTAGAAGCACTATTTGCTCAATAATTAGTTATTTTACTTATATAATCAATATTAGTTTTTCGACCTTTAACACTAGTTGCTAATGGTAAATCAATAGGTTCAAATGGAGTATTAATACATTTTAAATATTCTTTTTGTTGTTTTATATCTGAAATAATAATAGGATATACAGAATTAACAACAACTTTATTAAGAATATCTACGTTACCCTTTGTATCTGGAACACCAGGAGCATAATTATTAAATATATATATCATATGTTGAGCTAATGAATTATCATTTTTAACAAATGATTTAATATGTAATTTAGTTTGAATTTGTTTTAAAATTAAATCATAAATTAAATCAATATTTTTTGATGAAAAAAATAATTTTCCTATTGATGTTATTTGTTGATATTTTGTATACATACATAATTCATCATTATATTTACGTCTGCGTAATGAATTATCTTCTTTAAGAGTATTATATCCTCTATTATTATATTGTATTCCTGTCAAATGTGGAGTTTCATATATTAATTGTTGTGTATAACTTGGTTTATTAATAGTATTATTTTTCATCCAATCTTTATTTGTATATTTATTCATAAATTGTGAATTATTCATTTTATGTAAATCTGTTATTTCTGCCATATATAATATACATATATTATATAATGAATTTAATTAATTATATTATAAATAAACAATTTGGTGGGAAAGATACTATCAAATGGAATACATTAAAACATAATGGAGTATTATTTCCACCAGAATATGTTCCACATAATAAACCATTAAAATATAATAATCAATATGTTAAATTAACACCATTACAAGAAGAATATGCTATGTTATTTGTTAAATATTTTAATTCAGAATACATAAAATATAAACAATTTACTAAAAATTTTTGGAATGATTATAAAGAATTAGTTAAAGATACAATAATAAAAGATTTTAATTTAATAGATTTCAGTGAATATTATGATATATATTTAAAATTAAAAGAACAAAAAAAAACAGAAGAACAAAAAATTAAAGATAAATTATTAGATGAAAAATATAAATATGCATATGTAGATAATAAAAAACAAATCATTGGTAATTATAAAATAGAACCACCAAATTTATTTATTGGTCGAGGTGGTGAAGATAATCCAAAATTAGGAAAAATAAAATTTAGAATAAAACCAGAAGATATTATTTTGAATATTGGTAAAAATGAAATTGTACCTAATTTAAAATGGAAACAAGTTATTCATAATCAATACGTTGAATGGTTAGCATCTTGGAAAGATAATATCACTGGTAAAATTAAATATATTTGGTTAAATGCTGAAAGTGAATATAAAATGAAAAGTGATATGGACAAATTTGAATTAGCACGTAAATTAAAAAAAAAATATAATCATATTATTAATACTAATAATATTAATTTAAAATCAGAAAACATTAAACTTCAACAAATTGCAACTGCATTTTATTTTATTGATAAATTTGCTATCAGAGTTGGTAATGAAAAAAAAGAAGATGAAGCAGATACAGTAGGTGTTTCATGTTTAAGAGTTGAACATATAACATTAAAAGAACCAGATATTATAATATTAGATTTTCTTGGAAAAGATTGTGTACCATATTATAATGAACAATCAGTTGATATCCAAGTTTATAATAATTTAAATGTATTTATACAAAATAAAAATCCCGATGATCAAATATTTGATTTAATTAATTCAACTGATATTAATACTTATTTGCAAAATTTTATGTCTAATTTAACCGCTAAAGTATTTCGAACTTTTCATGCTTCTGTTTTATTTCAAAAAGAAATACTAAAAATTATATCTAAATACAAAAATATATCTCCTGTTAATATAGAATTTCTTATAGGTGAATATAATCATGCCAATGTATTTGTTGCTAAAATTCTTAATCATCAAAAAAATATAAAAAATAATTCATCATTTAAAGATAAATTGGATAAAATAACAAATTATATTAAAAAAATAAAAAAATTAATACAAAAAGCAAAAAATAATAATAATCAAGAAAAAATATTATTATATAATAATAAATTGAAAATATTAAAACAAAAATTAGAATTAAAGAAAGAAATAAATAATCTTGCATTAAATACAAGTAAATTAAATTATATTGATCCAAGAATTACAATTTCATTTATGAAAACTTTCAATATTCCTATTGATAAATTATTTTCTAAAACTCTCCAATCAAAATTTTCATGGGCATTATCTGTTGATGCAGATTGGCGTTTTTAAATATGTATATGTTTGAATATTAAATGTCCACTTTTAATATTTACAAATTTATTATTAAAATTATATGATCTAATATATTCATCTAATATTTTTTTATCTATTTTATTTTCTAATGTTTTTAAATTATTTTTTTGTTCTTCATATCTTTTTTTTATTTTATTATTATTATTTTCAACATATTCATTAAATGTTGTTTTGTTTTCATATGATATAAATTCTTTTTTCTGTATAAATTTATTAAAATGTTTATATTGACATACAACTAAATTATTATTATGATATGTATTCATAAATGTCAAAATTTTAATCATTGTTAATAATACATCCAAAAATTTATATGGTTTATTAAATCTTTTTAAATATCTATATATCAAATAATATTCACAAGCAGATGTATAATTTACTTGCATACCCAATATATATTTTGCCATTAAATCACTTTTACCCCATATATATTCTTTAGGTCTATCATAAATATTAAAATAATTTAATTGAGATTCATAATCAACATTATTATAATATTGTAATAAATATTTATCTTGATCATCTTTATTATATTTATTGTTATCACTTCTATATTTTATTTTACTAACAAATAATCTAGTTTCTCCACTTCTAATTGGTGAATATAATTGTGTGTATAATAAACCACTTAAATATAACATATCATCAATTTTAATATTATTTTTATTAATTATAATACAATTATTTTTATAAAAATCATCATCTATAACAAGTTTATTATTTATAAAATCAACTTCTTTTGGATCATCTTTATAATAAAACATTCTATATTTAAATAACATAAATTCAGATTTTAATTCTATTGCCCATCTCTGTTGAATTATCATATCATTATATATTACTTTTTGTCTTTCATATTCATCTTCATTTGTTAATCTAATGTCTGATATAAATATTATTTTACGTCCATTAGCAAATTGTAATACTTCTTGAATTTTATCATCTCCAAAAAAACCATCTTGTCCTGTTTTAATTTTTACATTATCTGATTCTTTTATTTCAAATTTATTTGGATCATATAATAAAAAATGTATCATTGGATAAAATTCTAATAATAAATTCAAATGAGATCCAGATGCAGCTCCTACATATAATATTAATACTTCACTCAATTCAATATGATGAGATATTAATTCTAAAAATTCAAATTCAGTATAAAATAATTTTATTTGTCCCCAGTGACAATTCCCAACAGATATTTGTTGTTCATTTGCTATTTCTTTTTTCTCTTCATCTGTTGCTTTATTAAATGATTTATATTTTAATTTTGGATAATCTTTTTTTATATATCTAAATATTTTATGTTCTTTCATATATATATATAATATATTAAAACATATTTTTATTTATTTTTTTGTTGTATCATATACATTAATGTATTCATTCCTTTTTCTTCAATTTTCATTATATCATAAGATTTATTTTTCATTTCAATTATAATTTCATTAAAATCAGTAAACTCTATTATATCTTTAAAATTATATTTATTATATATTTCCCTTATATATCTTACTTCATCATTATCTTTTTTCTCAATATTAATTGATATACAATTATTATTTACTGTTCTTGTTGTTTCAGTCTTCTTTATATCTCCCTTCAATATATCTTTACATTTCTCTTTTATTTTTCTTATTTTATTTTCATACTCTTCTTTTATCTTATTTATATTAATTTCTTCTCCTTTTATTTGATCCATTAATTTATTAATATCTACATTTAATTTATTATTATCTTCTTTTAATCTATTTATTTCTTCATTTAATCTATTGTTTTCTTCTTTTAATTTATTATTATCTTCATTTAATTTATTAATTTCTTCTTTTAATTTATTATTTTCTTCTTTTAATCTATTATTATTTTCATTTAATTTATTATTTTCTTCTTTTAATCTATTATTATTTTCATTTAATTTATTATTTTCTTCTTTTAATCTATTGTTATCTTCATTTAATTTATTATTTTCTTCTTTTGATCTATTGTTATATTCATTTAATTTATTAATTTCTTCTTTTAATCTATTATTATTTTCACTTAATTTATTATTTTCTTCTTTTAATCTATTGTTATCTTCATTTAATTTATTATTTTCTTCTTTTAATCTATTATTTTCTTCTTTTAATTTATTGTTATCTTCATTTAATTTATTATTATCTTCATTTAATCGATTATTATATTCATTCAATCTATTATTATCTTCATTTAATCTATTTATTTCTTCTTTTAATCTATTATTATCTTCTTTTATTCTATTATTTTCTTCTTTTAATTTATTATTTTCTTCATTTATTTTATTTATTTCTTCTTTTAATTTATTGTTATCTTCATTTGATTTATTATTTTCTTCTTTTAATTTAATATTGTCTTTATTCATAATATTAAGTTTATTATTTAATTCACTAATATTATTTATCATTTGTTTTAATTCATTATTAATATTATCATTTGCTGTTTTATAATTTTTTTTAAGTATTTCATTAACTTCATTTAATTTATTATTTTGATTTGTTAAATTATTAATTTCTTCATTTAATTTATTATTTTGATTAGTTAAATTATTAATTTCTTCTTTTAATTTATTGTTGTCTTCATTTAATTTATTCCTTTGATTAGTTGAATTATTAATTTCTTCATTAAATTTATTAATTTCGTCATTAAATTTATTTATTTCTTCATTAAATTTATTAATATCTTCTTTTAATTTATTGTTGTTTTCATTTAATTTATTAATTTCTTCATTTAATTTATTGTTATCTTCATTTAATTTATTTTTTTCATCTAAAAATAATTTATTATTATTATATATTGTTTCTTTTAATTTAATATTTTCTTTATTCATAATATTCAGTTTATTATTTAATTCATTAATATTGGTCATCATTTTTTTTAATTCATTATTAATATTATCTCGTGTTTTTATAAAATCATCATTTGCTGTTTTATATTTATTTTTTAATAATTCATTATCTTCATATTTTTTTTTTTTTAATTTATATTTT
>JACCDG010151116.1_pt1 | contig 26699 bp, 40 predicted proteins | sample 7442471 | NCBI WGS metagenome assembly JACCDG01 (sample SAMN15323444, study PRJNA562643) | freshwater metagenome | isolation source: river surface water | place: USA:Blue River Watershed | collected 2017-08-17 | reverse complement strand
CAAGTTATCCATCATCGGAAACCTTTTACCAATGTTACATTCACGATGATGCGGGTGAGTGGGATAAAACAATATGGTTAGATGCAAAAAGTATAAATTATAAAACATTTTGGAATATGATAGAATCCGTTGTAGATGAATATCACCCTATACTACCTTTTTAATTATGTTGATAATAGAGAATTATAAAAAGATAAAGAATCGCTGGTTTGGTGATTGGCAGATTGGTAAGATTATCGAAGAAGGAACTCATTATGCTTTACAGGCGTTTCACAAAAGTGGAAAACGGAGTATTACAATAGTTATATTTAGAGAAGAAAGAATAGAAGGAGAATACTTTGAAACCGCATATCAAATAACAATGTTAGATGATGCAAAAGGAATTAGTGAAGCAATAGATGATATTATTTATAAAGCAGTTTTAGAAGATATGGAATTGTTTGGTGAATCATTGGTACATTATTTTAATACGTTATAAAATGGAAAAAGCAATTATAGTTAGTGGATATTTTAATCCACTTCACAAAGGACACTTAGAACTATTTAGAAGGTCTAAGTTAAAAGCAGATAAACTATGGGTAATAGTTAATTCTGACCTACAAAGAGAATTAAAAGGTTCTGAACCTTTTATGGATGAAAGCGAAAGGTTGGAGATTGTTAAAGCAATTAGATTTGTAGATTACGCTCTAATATCGTTAGATACGGATAAAACTCAATGTAACACATTAGAAAAGTTTTATGAAATGTTTGGTGAAACATACGAACTTGCTTTCGCAAATGGTGGTGACCAAACAAACGATACTATACCTGAAAGAGATATATGTGAAAAGTTAGGTATTGAATTGATTGATGGTATGGGTGAAAAAATACAAAGTAGTAGTTGGCTACTTAGTAAAAAAAATTAATATGGAAATATTACAACTTAATTTAGCAGATTTTAAAAATAAAAAAGTTGGTGATTTTAAAATTGATGAAATTCAAGATCAACCAACCGCATATGTTTTTTATCTACAAAGAGAATCGTTTTCTGATAAAGTATTCTTTGTAAGAAAAAATGTTATTAAGGCTAGTGCTCTTAATTTAGAAAATGATGTGTATGAATTATGGTACAACGATTTTCAAGATGCAAAATTACTTACATTATCCGATGTGTTGAACCCAGATATAGTTTGTGAAAATATGCTAAAGTTGATAAACAAATATTCAAAAATTGAAAAATAATATGGAAAATTTAATACCAAAAGCAGAAAGATACTTTGAACTATTTTGTAGTAAAAATGTAAAGGGTTTAGAAAACGAAGTATATTCAGATGATGTCTACCTAAGAGACTGGAATGGTCAATGGAAAGGTAAACAGGCAGTATTAGAGATGAATGAAAATTTATTTGTTAATGATTTTCAAATTGATATTGAAAGTATAAAACAAGCAGATACAACTACAATAATCATGTTCACACTTCATATAGCTGGTACTGAATATAAAGTTGTAGACTTAATTGATTGGAATGATGATGGTAAGATTGAAAGAATCTTAGCCTATAATGGTTAATCTAATAATAATTTCTCATCATCTTCACTACTTTGATTTACATAAGCAGTTGTTGATGTAATTGTACCGGCCGATGCGGGTATTGTATATGTACTTATACCACCATTTCCTGTTGTATAGGTGAGTGTACTTCCGCTTGGATAACCTGATGTAGATGTAGATATTGTACCAGTTAAAGGAACACTATATGGTGTTATAGCTGGTGTAATAATATTACCACCCCAATTAGGAATTCCCCAACCATTGCTAATAGGAGTACCTACACCTATATTATCGTTTACTTCTTTTAGCTTTTCTCTTATTGTATCGAATTGTTTCTTAGTGATGTTATATCCATCAACTGCATCTAAGAAACCTTTTAACCATTGTGTGTATTCTTGACTTGTCATAGTTACAAATATACGAAATCTTTTTGTTATTTCCAAAATAAAAACCCCCTAATTTCTTAGAGGGTTTTGTGTTTAATTAGCTAATGTCAACTTTGGGCTTAATTCTAATTACTTCTTTAGGAATCCCTTTACGAAATTCACTAAGTAAGGAACTACTAAATATCCAACAACTGCTCCTACTAAGAAGTGCATGTTGAATACGAAATCTACAATTGTCTGCATGTTTTTATCAGTTTAAATTTAATCTTAATAACTCAATAATAAAACAAGCGCTTTTGTAATTAATAAATATGTTTATAAATTCTTATAATTTATTTGAAGTCACAAAATGAGACATCAAACTTATTATGATACTATATAATTTTTATTATTCTATAATAAAGATATGATTATATTAGCAGTATCATTATTAATTGGTACTTTGAAATATTCTACTTCATACCTATCAAGCATACCAATAATCTCTTTATCAATCTCAATACTTTCTTCCAAATTTTGAAAACGGCCATCTGATTGATACATAGATGCGTCTCTTTCTAAAACTATATTCAACGAATCATAGTGTTTGTGAAGGTCAACAATAAACTCATCAAACTTATATCCATAAAACATTGATGGATATTCTGGTTCATTATTATAACGGTCTTTGTAAATTAATCCAAATAGAATTGGTGAATCAACAATAATGTAATCAACCTGTCCATAAAGACGAGAAATGTTACGATGCTGATTAGCTGTAATATAAAATTGGTCTTTAACTGCATATACGTTTCTTTCCCATGCTTGCAACTTTGGAAACTCATAAGGCATCTCTACATTGTAACCAGCCTTTTTCATTTCGTAATATAATCCTGCTGCTTGTGTGGACTTACCAATTGAAGGACCACCAAATAAATTAATTATTTTACTCACTTCTTAGAAATCTTTTTATAAATATAGTAACCCTTTGAGCTTCCCCAAACTTGCTCATCCTTATCATTCCAACCTCTTTCCCAACTATGAACAGCATCTTCGTAAATCATAAATTCTGAAGTTGTATAAGTTGAACCTCTAAATGTTGCTATACATTTCTTACCATCAGTTCTTCCACCATACACACCATCACCAACCCATTGAATATCTAAATCACAACCAGGCTTTAGGTAAATATCTTTAAGTGTAATTGATTGAATAGATTTAGGATTAAAGTAAGAAAATTTTTCCTGATTCTTAATGTAATAAATTCTTAATTTAATTAGATTATCAACTAACGCAATTTGATAAACTCTTTGACGATATGGTTTATAGTTTTTAGTTTCACCTTGCTCAGTATAAACCCAATAGATACCATTAATATCTTTTGTAATTAATTTTGTGTAAACTCTAACATCATCAAATGTAGAATCTTCTTTGTGTTGTTCTGCTGTTGAGAATGTACCTGTAATTCTCTTTACATAATCTTTTAAATTTTTGTTTGTCATCTGTCCGAATGAGTATGTGGACAGGAATAGTGAAAGGATTAATAATATTTTTTTCATAGTACAAATATACGAATTTTTTACGATAATACAAAAAAATAAAGGGAGTATTTCTACTCCCCTTACTTTATTTTATTTTTAGGTATTATCTACCAAAAGTGTAGCGAATACCTAATTGAGCTGTCCATACATCAAATACAGATGAATTGTATTGATATGTATCTCTTGCTAAGTAAGTACCACTAGCATCTCTTTGTGTAGCCAATCTATATGTTGGAACACCGCTAGCATCTCTACTAACAAAGTTCAACAATTGTGGAGCACCTGCTCTTTGAGAAACACCCCATTTGTTGTTCAACATATTTCCGAAGTTAAGAATATCTGCTCTGATTTGGAAAGCATTTCTCTTTCCTTTAATCTTTACAAACACATCTTGTGCAACTGAGAAATCAAAACGATGTAAGAAAGGAAGTTCTAATGCATTTCTTTCTGCGTATTGACCTCTACGAGTTGAAAGGTAAGGATCTTGGTTGATGAACTTATCAAAAGCCTCTTGTTGTTGAGCTTCAGTATAAGTTACCGCAGTTGCACCACTACCTACTGTTAATGTTGCAAAACGAATATCAGAACCTTTTTGTGGAACGAATACCAAATCATTGTTTGATACTCTATCACCATTAAGGTCACCTGCTACGATGTAAGAGAATGGATTGTTTTGTGCTCCTACATAACCTAATGTAAATGTAGTTGCTCCACCATACTTCTTACCATAATCTAATCTATAACCCAATAAACCTACGATACGATTTCTTACTAAGTTAGAAGAAGTTGTAAGGTTTAATGTGTTATTACCAAATACTGATACTGCGGATTGCCAGCTACCACTTGCGATAGAACCAGCATCCATAAAGTCTTGTGCGTTTGCAGTTGTGTAAGCTACATAACCCCAAAGACCTTTAGAGATTGGTTTTTCTAATTTGAATGTTGCTGAACGATTGAAAGCACCATCTCTATTAGTTAATACCGCAGCCATAGATACGTTATCGTTTACTCTTACACCAGCATCATTACCAGCGTATAAAGGTCTTGAATCAGCACCTAACAATGTACCAACTGGTTTATCCAAATTAGCGTTGTAGTAATGAACTGCGTTAAGTGTTTTATTGTAAAGTAATTCAACACTTGCTACCAAACCTAACCAAGGTAACTTTTGGTCAACTGCCAAATTGTTTTTCCAAACTTGTGGCATTTTGTAGTTAGGGTCAGTTAATGCTAAATCAAATGTTGAAGGTAATGTTGGAGTTGAAGGAACAAAATATTGATTAGGATTTGCAGTGAAACCATATTGTGCCGCTGCTGTTCCTGATACATCAATAAATCCTGTCAACACACCATTATTACCGATTTGATTAGATAAGAACACATAAGGAGGTCTACCAGTAAAGATACCACTACCACCTCTGATTTGTGTTTTCTTCTCACCTTTCACATCATAGTTGAAACCAAAACGTGGTTCAAACAATAATTGTGTTTTAGGCATTACACCTGTATTCCACTTCTCACCATTTGCGAAAGTCATCGCTGTGATTGCTTTGTTTTCTAAAGCTGTATTTTCAAATGAAATAACGTTTGCTCTTAAACCAAAAGTTAATTTAAGGTTTTTAGAAGCTTCATATTCATCTTGCAAATATAAATCCAAACGATTTGTTTTTAATATCTGCATTGGTTCAACTGCACCAGGCAATGCTGAATAACGGAATTGGAAACGAGCCGGTACAAATGTAGAAGGTCTACCACCATTTGCTAAAGATTGATTAGCTGCTGTGTAGAAATCTGCCAAGCTATTAAAGATGTAAACACCATTAGAAGCTGGGAAGAATAGGTTATTAGATTGATACTTTTGGAAGTTGAAACCACCAACTAAAGTATGTTTCTCTAAATACTTTGTAACGTTATTTGTTACGTTGAATGTCCAATAGTTCAATTTGTTACCAGGAGTGAATGGGTCAAAACCTACTGAAGTGTAAGTTGGTGAACCTTCTCTAATATCAATTGTTGGGAACATAGAACTCAAATATGCTCTATCTTCAATTTGCTTATCGTAAGAAACGATTAAGTTGTTGTGAAGTGTATTAGATAATTTTGAGTTTAATTCCAATACTGCTGAACGGGTATTGTCCTGAATAATATAACCACTATTCTTAAATGACATTGCATTGAATTGTGTAGTTCTATTACCAGCACCTGCTGATTGAGAGTTTGAAATATTAATCTCCGCAGATGAATTGTGATGAACATAACGAGCAGTTAATTTGTTCTTATCGTTGATGTTCCAGTCAGTTCTAATCAAAAACTTATTAGATGAGTTTTCATTAGAATACCCTTCAAATGGACCTGTTTCATAACCAAACTTCTCTTTCATAAACTTTGAAAGAGCAACCATATCAGCATATTTTACTCTACTGATTTGTGTACCTGTCAATGGAGAACCATCTGAAATCCAAGTTGTACCAGGCTCAGTTCTTACGATACCTTCCCAGTTACCAAATATAAACAATTTGTTTTTAATGATTGGCATACCCAAACGGAAACCTTGCACCTTCTCATCAAACTTTGATGCGGTTACAGTTGTTCCTCTAGCGTTATCACCAACATAACGAGATGAGTTATCTCTTTGTGTTTGATAAACACTACCTTCAATTTCGTTAGAACCAGAACGAGTTACAGCATTGATACCTGCGCCTGTGAAACCACTTTGGCGAATATCAAATGGTGCAACGTTCACCTGCAATTGGTCAATCGCATCTAATGAAATTGCTGAAGCACCAGTTCTACCACCTGCTTGTGCGGAAGAACCTAATCCGAAGTTGTTGTTAAATTGAGAACCATCAATTGTGAAGTTATTCAAACGAGAGTCTTGAGCTCCGAAAGAGTTACCACTACCAAATGGATTGTACTTTGTAATACCATCAATAGTTCTAGCTCCTGTAATCGGAATTGTTGTCAATTCTCTACGTCCAAATTGTTGAGCCGCACCGGTCTTTTCTTTTGAAAAAATACCATACTTTCCTGCGGTTACAACTACTTCTTTCAATTGTATTGATTCTTCAACCAACACAAATTCTACGTTTTCGGTTAAACCTAACGATGTATTTACATCTTTAAGTTCACCTTTTCTAAATCCAACGAATGAAGCGTGGATTGTGTAAGGACCACCTACTCTGACTGCTGGAATCACAAACGCACCACTCTTATTGGTAACACCATAATAATTTGTACCAGTTGGTTCGTGCGTTGCGTGAATCGTAGCGCCAGGGATAGTTTGTCCCTTCTGGTCTTTAACTACACCAGAAATAGTTGAGGTTGTGATTTGTCCAAACCCCACAAAGACTGTTGATAAAAATACCAACAACATTAACGCTGCTTTTTTCATACGCATTTGTTTTGTTTTAAAATATAACCAAATAAAAAAGGGTGTAGAGATTAATCCGACACCCTTGCTTTACCTAAAATTGAGGTAAATACGATATATGTAGAAATAGTATTGTTGTAAGCAAACCTATCCGTTTTAGTTTCCATAAGTAACAAATTTATATAACCCATCATTATCTGTAACACCCGAATTTTCGGTAAATTTTCACAAATATATATAATTTTTCTGATAATTCCAAATAAAATGTTAAGAAGTTTTTAAAAAATTAATGTGTCTTAATGTTGGCATACTATTATATTATACTTATTTTTGATAGACACTAAAAAAACACCAAAAAATACAAAAATAATGGAAAAAATTCTCAAAAATACTCATTTTATTGGAAAATTTTCATAAAATGTTGATTTTCAATGACTTATTTTTGAAAAAAAGTGTAAAAAAATTTGGCCATATCAAAAAAATTTACTACCTTTAGGTAGTAATAAAAATAATGTATATGAAAAGCATTGAATTAGCCATAAAAAGGCGTGAAATGATGAAAGATGGAGCTTACGATGGCCGTTTTCGTGAAAAAGTGGTTGTTGATAAGAAGAAAAAAGAGCGTAAAGATTGGGCTCGTAAGAAATTTACCTTTGATTTTAAAAATTTTAAATAAAAACCCCTTATTATGAGAAAGACAGAGCAAAAAGCCTTAGATTATTTGAAAAGTAACCCAATTGTTGCTAATTTTATCCAAAAAGTGGATGGTGAACGTAAAGCATACTATGAAAAAGCAAATATGCCGAACCAATTCAGACCATTTACCGTTGAAATTGGTAATAAATTCATCCGTTTATGGACTGGAACAACTTGTTGGGGATTTATTAGTAGAGTTGATGGTGATTTGAAAGGTGCCCCTATTAAAAAAGGTGATTTGTTGAAAGCCGCAACGTGGAAAGCACCAGCAAAGCACGCTAGAGGTAATATTATTGATGGAACTGCTCAATATGGTGAGTATGGACCATCGTACATAAAATAATTGAATGGAATTAAGACCGAATCAGATAGAACCTGTAAAAAAGGGTGTGGATTTCTTTAGAAGTAAGAAGCCGCACCCTTCAATCATTGTTGCCCCAACCGCTTTTGGTAAAAGTATCGTTATTGCTGAAATTGCTCACCAATTAGGTGAAAAAATCTTAGTTATTCAGCCTTCAAAGGAATTATTAGAGCAAAATTACAATAAATTCATCAATTTGGGTGGAAAAGCATCAATTTACTCCGCATCAATGAACGAAAAGGAAATTGGTGAAGTAACTTATGCCACAATTGGTTCAATAGTTAATATAGCTTGGAAATTTTACGAATTAGGTATCAGAAAAGTGATTATAGATGAGTGTGATAGGTTTCCGAGAGAGCCAGATGGTATGTTAAGGAGATTTTTGGATGCAGCTAAGATAACGCACGTATTAGGACTAACCGCAACCCCATTAAAGTTACAAACCAATATGGATGAGTGGGGTAAACCATTCTCAAAGTTGGTAATGCTTACTTCAAAGAGTAAAAAAGGTAACTTCTTTAGAGAAATAATTCACGTTGCCCAAATTAAGGAAATGGTGGATATGAAATTCTGGTCACCATTGAAATATGAATCGTATGACTTTGATACTGGTGAGTTGGTTTACAATTCATCAAATGCGGAGTTCACCGATGATAGTATTCGTAGGGCTTACAAACAGCAAGATATTGGTGGTAAGATAATTAAGAGGATTTCGGAGTTGCCTGAACGAAAATCAATTCTTATAGCAGTTCCATCTATTGAGGAAGCTAAAGAACTATCAACACGCCTTCCGAGTTGTGAAGCAATCTTTAGTGGAATGGCGGATTCGGATAGAGATAAAATTATATCAGATTTCAAAAGTGGTAAACTAAGGATTATTGTCCAAGTTACTATTCTTTCAGTTGGATTTGACCACCCGCAGTTAGATTGTATTATAACGGGCCGCCCTACCGCTTCATTGAGCTGGTGGTATCAATTTGTAGGTAGAGTTACTCGTATCCATCCTGAGAAGCTAGATGGGCTTGTAATTGATTTTGTGGGGAGTGTACCTAAGTTCGGAAAAGTTGAGGAACTAACCTTTGAATATGAGGCCCCATTATGGAAACTATATGGTGAAGAAAAAAAGTTATTAACAGGAATTCCACTTCACGAAGTTGGATTGCACAAACAAAACCAACCTAATCCACACGATATAGCAGCACAAGGACCTGTGGTTAAAATGACATTCGGAAAATACAAAGATGTGGAAATCCGTAAAATTCCTATTTGGTATCGTAAGTGGATGTTAGATAATATCAAATGGAATCCTTTCAATATGCACATTAAGCAAGAACTTGTTCGCTTGAAAGAAATTGGTATTTAGGTTATATTTATACCTAATGAAACCTTCATATATACATACAAAAGAGGGTTGGGGATAATATGTGGACTCCAATCACCATATCAAAGTTATTCAATTTAATTTTATTGGTGTTGGGATTCGTATCGTTTTTCTTTCTTAATCAAAAGTGGAAATATCGTTATTATCAATGGGCAGGACTAAAAAGTGTATGGATTAAAAAGGTATTATTCAAAAAACTTATACAATAATGTACTTCATAAATAAACAAATGCTTCCTGGTAACAACCTAATATGGGTGTTAAAATTAAATGAATCAGATAAGGTTTATAGTTTTGATTCTTTGGAAGAGGCCGAAATAAAAAAAGATGAATTAATGAGTTCAGACTCAACGGGCCGTGTTTACAAAATATCTATTAAAAACGAAGATGAAAGTTTTTCGGACATTTAGACCAAGTGTCCTTGCTAATATTTAAGTCTTTATTTATACTGCTTCAATTGTCCCAGTGTCCAGTGTCCGTAAATATATATGCTGAAGCTGACCAAAACGTATAGAATTTTTACAAAATTTTTCAAAAAAAATAATAAACATGGTTTTGTTTGGATAGTTGGATTTTTTTTCGTATATTTGTGTTTCACCAAAAAGTACAATGTTATGAAAGAAGAATCCGCAATTGAATTTTGTGAGAGAGAATTCCCACAAATGATGGATGAGTTTAAGAAAATCCAAGCCGAAATGTATGAAACCTTTTGTAAGAAACAAAGGAACTATGGACCTGGTAATATATCCGTAGGAACTTCCCTTCAAACAAAAGAGGATGTTAAGTTATCCCTTACAGGTCTTTGGTTTAGAATCAATGATAAGGTTCAAAGATTAAAACAATTAGTGGTATTAGGTCAGCCGGATGAAGTTGGTGAATCAGTACAAGACACATATCAAGACCTTTCCGTTTATGGAATTATTGCACAATTAGTACAAAGAGGAAAATGGGCAAAATAAAGTTTACAAAATATGAAGTATGGAATCAAATATATCTGCTTCCATATATTAAGATAACACATAACCGAATATTAAATGGTGATTTGGAATTAATAATTGGTTGGTTAAAGTGGGAGTTTTCATTAGCAATATGAATTGGAAAGAGTATTTTAGAAATATAGCCCATCAGGTCAAACTCAAATCAAAAGATGAGAAAACACAAATCGGTGCCGTAATTGTTGGTGCTGATAATGAAATTGTTTCAACGGGTTATAATTCATTTCCCAGAGGTATTGATGATTCAGTTATTGAGAGACAGGAAAGACCCGAAAAGTATTATTGGTTTGAACATGCTGAAAGAAACGCAATTTACAACGCTGCACGAATTGGTGCTATTACAAAAGGTTGTACAATATATCTAACCTGTGGAACTCCTTGTTGTGATTGTGCTAGGGGTATTATTAACGCAGGTATCCGTAAAGTTTATTTAGAATCGGGTAAGGTGGGAGCAAAATCACCGCATTGGGATGAACATGCAGTTCGTAGTTTACAAATGTTTAAGGAAGCTGGTGTAGAGGTAGAATATTACGAATAGTAATATTTATCAATATGCAATATTATAGATTATACGATTTTACTAATCAATATCCTTCAATTGGTAATTACATAACTAGAGTACCAGGTACTGTAAATTTATATGGTCTTTACCCAGAAATAAATATTTTACCAATTCCAATAAAAAATTTGGATGGCATAAAATATGTTTCAGGATGTACATTTAGATTTATTGCAAATATTAAAGTAAAAGATTCAGATAAAACTGGTGTATTATATACTTCTGAAAAATACTTTAAAGAATTAGAATCTGCAATTACAGAATCAAATCCTTATTTTACAAATCAATCTTTACAAGAAATTTTTGTTGTTGATATTTCATTAGAAAGATTCACAGATTTATTTAAATCACTTACTGATAAAGAAAATAAAGCAGGAGTTGATATGTTTTCTAATAATTTTGTTCAAAAACAAAATAAAGTTAATTACACAGCTTTTGTAAAATTTTTAGATTGGATAGTATCACCACCAGCTCTTTCTGAAATTGATACTAATGGTGTAATACCTGCAAATCAATTATTAGCATTTGAATTATACGAAATAAATCAAGAAAAAGCTTACTTTTATCCAAATGAAATACAAAGACCTAAAGGTAGTTCATCTCAACAAAGTGGTACAGGTAATACAACTAACACAACAACTCAAGCACCAACTAAAACAGAAGAACCTACACAAAATGAACAACCTAAACAAGGTACTTTTGTTGGAAACTTAATAAGAAAAATTGAAAGTGTGCCTGTAATTGGAACAATTGTTACTGGTGTTAAAGCCGTAGTTAATGCGGTTGGTACTGCAGTAAAAGCAGTTGGAAAATTCCTTAAAAAATTATTTTCAGATAAAAGGGTGAAAGAAAATTTAACAAAAGTAGCTACAATAGGTGATGTTAATATATACAAATTTAATTATATTTGGGATAAGGATACTCAACAATATGGTGTTATAGCTCAAGAGCTTTTAGGAACTAAATACGAATCTGCTGTTTTTGTTGATGAAGAAAGTGGATTGTACAAAGTTGATTATGAAAAGCTCAATGAAATGGTAGATATACAATCTTTTATAAATCAATTACAACAAACGGATTAAATAAACTTTTTATTATATTTATAACTAATAAAAAGGTTGCTGATGATTAGTCCGAACGTGAAGTGGCAGAAGTACCTTAATAGTTCCAACCCTTCTATTAATAGGTACTTAAAAGAATACGGAGATGAAATTCTCCAACAAACATTTCAGCGTTTAGCATCAGCAATAAAATCTAAAAAATCTCACATCGTTTTATTTCGTTTTAAAGATTCTGATATAGTTTCTAAAATATATCAAAAAGATTATATTGCCGCATTAGAGGCATTACTTAACCTTTGTGTTGGATTGGAAAAATATGAATTATGTAGTGAAATACATTCACAAATAAAACTGCTAAAATTAAAGAAAGCTAGAGGTAAGCCAAAAGCAAAGGTTACAACTATTAACCTGTAAAACGTTTATTAGTATGGCTAGGAAAAAAGTTAATGAAGAAGAAGTAGAAAAAGTTGTTGTTAAAGAGTATAAGTTGTCTTATCCAAAAGTTATAAAAAAAATTAAATTTAAAACATTCAATCAAAAAAGATTTTACAAAGCAATAGAACATCCCAATCATAATATCATAATGGGACATGCTTTAGCAGGAGCAGGAAAAACTTACATATCAATACAAAAAGGTTTAGAGTTATTATTACATCGTTTATCACATATTGAAAAATTAATTATTATTAATCCAACTGTTGATGTTGGTAACGAAGATAAGTTAGGTCATTTGCCTGGTGATTTAATGGAGAAGATTGCAGTACACAATGAATCATCTCTTTTTATAATGCACAAAATAATCGGACCGGTTGAAACTAAAAAGTTAATTGACCAAGGTAAGATTGAATTCAGAGTATTAAACTTTCTTAGAGGTATAAATTTTGAAAAGAGTTATATCATTTTAGATGAAGCACAAAACGCATCACCCCATCAATTAAAAACATTAATAACTCGTATTTCAGATGATGCTAAATTAATAATTGAAGGTGACCTTTCTCAATGTGATAAGTATAGAACTAATGGTTCACCTGCTTACACAAAAAGTGGATTCTTTGATGTATGGAAAAGATTAGCAAAAGTTAAAGGTGTATATCAGATTGAATTCACAAGAGAAGATTGTATTCGTTCAGGTATTGTTAAAAGAGTGCTTGAAAGATATGAATTAGAAGAACAAATTATTTTAGGTGAGAATAACCTTTATGAATTGGACTTCAATTTTAAACCATTTCCTGATGAAGAAGAACAGGGAATAGTTGAAAATGAAGGATTTATAACTAATTGATTTTCAACAACTTATAAAAAGGGGACGTAACTGGTTGATTTTCAACACGTTATTTCCCCTTTTTTATTTGGAAAACTCGGGTATTTTTCGTATCTTTACTATGTAAACAAATTGATAAATAATGTCCCAAAAAAAGATTATATGGATTGATATGGATGGTGTCCTTGTTGACTTTGATAGACACGTAAAAAATACCATATCAAATAATGAATTTCTAAAAAATATATACAAAGGTAGGTATGACCACATACCGGGCATATTCAGAAATCCACCACCAATAGAAGGAGCAATTGAAGCGGTTAATAAATTAGCAGAAAGTGGTAAGTATGAATTGTACATTGCCACAGCAGCACCTTGGGGTAATCCAATGGCAGCTATGGATAAGAGGTTTTGGATTGAAGAACACTTTGGTAGATTGTTCCATAAGAAAATGGCAATAACTCACCTTAAAGGATTGTTAATTGGTGATTACCTTATTGATGATAGAACTGCAAATGGTGCTGGTGAATTCAAAGGTGAACTATTAAGATTCGGATGGTCTTACGAAACAAAAGAATTTAACGAATACCCAACTTGGGATTCTATACTTCAAAAACTTTTATAATGAAAAAACTTTTAACCCCTATTGTTTGTTTATTATTTATTGCTTGCGAAAAAACTGAAATAGTACCACAACCAAAAGAATACACATTTTCAATTGATTCGGTACTTACCCAAAACGGATTAAGAAGCCTTCCAAAAGACCAAAATGGATTGTATCATTTAAGAATAACAACAGTAAGTAGTTCTCAATCGCATAGAGTTGTTGGTAAAATTTTAGTGAATGGTAAAGAACCTTATCCAAATGAAAAAATAAGTTTTGAAAGTAATCTTTATTGGTGGTTAAGACAAGGTGATACTACCGCAACAATTACACAAGCTTATGTAAATTATTTTACAGGCCAATATACAATTATAAATCTTCCACCAATGATTGCTAATAAAGATGAATTAGTACCAACAACAAATGGTTCATCATATAGCGGTAAAGGTGGTGAAATAAATACAGTAATTGCTCCTATCAGAGAGATGATTGGAGATACTATGATTTTAAAAGCATACCATTATCCATCTAACAAAACAATTTTTACAAAAATAATATTAGAATAATGAGAAAGAAAGAAGTTAAATTACCAATGACTCCAATTACTGAAGCAACTTTTATAAGACAAGGTTGGAAAAAAATTGAAGCAGGTGATGGTATGAATGAAGATGGTGAAGATGAAGATGGACATTATTACTACGCATTACCAATCCCAAAATATAGAGATGATGAGTTTACACCAATGTTAATATCAAACTCAACTGATGAACAATTGATATTAAGAGAATTGGGATTAAAGCCAGGTCAGTTCTTTATTGAAATATCCGATATGGATGGGCTTGGATTTTGTAGTAGTGAGGAAGAATTGGATATATTATATTCAGCATTGTGTGGTGAAGATATTGAAGAAAATTTGGAAAATCAAGAATAAATTCGTATATTTGTGTTATGAGAAATTATACTGAAAAACAATTACAAGAGAACTATGATAAGTTCATAGCATTTGTTAAGAAAGCATTTGCTAAACAACCTGAACGTTTGGAAAAACTATTAGTAATGTATTCCGAAGAACATTTGGGTATGGAGTTAGCCGTTGCACCTGCAAGTGGTAAAGCTCATTTCCATTCCGCATATAGAGGTGGTTATATTGACCACGTTATGAATGTGTGTAAAAATGCAATAGGAATGATGAAGCAGTACAAAGAGAATGGTGGTATCATTGATTTTGAAGTTGAAGAACTTCTATTTGCAGCACTTCACCACGACTTAGGAAAGTTAGGTGATGTATCTGGTCCATATTATATTGAGCAAGATAGTGATTGGCATCGTAAGAATCAAGGTTCTTTATTCAAACAAAATCCTGACATTTATTACTTTGATGTAACACACAGAGCATTATTTACATTACAAAAGTATGGTATTGAATTTACTCAAAAAGAAATGTTGGGTATTATGTTGGCGGATGGTTTGTATAATAAAGGAAATGAAAAATACTTTATTTCATATGATGAGAACTTCCAATTAAAAACGGAATTACCTTACTTACTACATTGGGCAGACCATATGAGTTGCCGAATTGAAAATAGTGAATATAGAAATGGCGTGAAATTTTAATTACGCTATACTTATATAACGATAGTACCCGGCCGGTATATCAACCCTAAATCGCTCATAAAGAGGATTTAGATTTAACGCTTAAAAAAGGTAAAAAAATGAAAAATCAAATTCAAAGGGGATTCCCTACCCCATTCCATAGGGATGAGTTCTTAGCACCATTTGATACTCTGTTTGACAGAATGTTATCTAACACATTCCCAGAGTTAGCAAAAGAAGTTGGTGTAGATGTTTTCCAAAAGGGAGCATATCCAAAATGTGACATCATTAATTTTGATGACAGAATTGAAATCGTAGCAGAAATTCCTGGTCTTAGTAAAGAACAACTATCAATTGATGTTGATGGTGATGTTATTACTTTAAAAGGAGAAAAAGGTGGACAAACCGAAGTTACAGGCGGTGAATATTTGAGAAGGGAACTAAAACGCTCTTCATTCCAAAGAAGTTTCACAGCTGATTCTACAATTTTCAATTTGGACAAAATCAAAGCTAAGTTCAACGATGGCATTTTAGAACTTACAGTACCAAAAAGAGAAAAGGAACAACCTAAGAAAAGAACAATTTCAATAGGGTAATCCTATAAAATACAAAAGGGTGGGTATCAAAATCCACCCTTTTTCTTTTTAATGAATATTTATATAGAAACAAATAATAGTTTTATGAAACCTGAATACAAAAATAGAGCTCAAGAGAACTTAGAAGCAATATCTAAAAGAGCTAAAGTTATTTCTGAAATGTTAAATGGAGAAAGACCAGTTAATCAAGAAGAAGCAAAAAGAGTAACTAAGGAAATTGAAAGATTGGTTGAGTTGACACAAAATATCGTAGACTTATCGTAATAAAATGAATTGGTTAAAAGTATTAGTTGGATTATCCGCAATCCTTGTTGCCGGATGTGCAGCTTACTTCTCCGTAACAGGATTGGGTGTATTATTTGCCGGAGCATCACTTTCGGTAATGGTAATGGCTGGTGCTTTGGAGTTAGCTAAGTTAGTTGCCGCAACATATCTAAAGCAAGAATGGGATACGTTAAAAGGATTTAATAAATGGTATCTAACAATATCAGTTGGTACTTTAATGCTTATCACATCAGCTGGTATCTTTGGTTATCTTTCAAATGCCTTCCAACAACAAAACCTTTCACTACAAAAAGTGGAAAGAGATATAGCAGTTTATCAAACCCAAATTGATAAAAATGATAAAGAGATTGAAAGATATACAACTCAATTAACAAACCAACAAAACATTCGTAACTCACAGGAACAAAACATTTCTAAGGTTGTAGAAAGAAATGGTTCAACATCACGTCTTTCTCAAATGGTTCGTAATGCTGATAGGGAAATTACTAACATATCCAAACGTATTGATGAACTTACTACACAAAATAATGTTGCGTTAGATTCAATTAATTCAATCAAAAACAACAACATAGAATTAGAAAGAGAAGTTGGTGGTTTCCGATTTGTTGCCGAAGCATTTAATGTACCACTTAATCAGGTTGTAAAGTTTTTTATATTCGTAATCGTATTAGTATTTGACCCATTAGCTGTAGCATTGATTATTGCATTCAACGGATTACTAATGAAACCAAAAAGAAAAGATGTGATAAAATCATCACAACTTAAAAAAGAATCTCAATTATATGAGGTATATGGTGATAAAGAAAAACAAAGAGAAGCTTTGGTTGAAATGATGAAAGCAGATGAAGAAGCAGGACTATACAACGATGATGTTTCAGAATGGGATTCTACACTTAACGATGGACTAGAAGATGAGGAATGGGCACAACCAAATGAAGAACTTAAAGAAGCAGCTGAACAATACGAAGCTGACTTAAAAAAAAAAGAAACTAATTCCTATACAAAAGATTTGGAAGAAGATGAAATAACCGATGAAGAACTTTTAAATCTTCAAACTGATTATTCACCAAGACCCATTGATTTGGATGGTGATGGTACTATTGATGGTATAGATACTGATGGTGATGGGTTAATTAATAAAGTAACAGCTCAGCATCCAAATAGAGCTATGGAAGTTAAAAATATACTACCATATTATGCTAGAAGGGGATTTGATTGGAATGACCGTAATCAATGGATTAATGACCAAAATGCAGTTAATTATTGGATAAAACATATCAAACCTTCACAATATCCAACGGATTTTACAAGTAAATCGTATTAAAGTTTGGTAAATTCAAATTATTTTCGTATATTTGTGTTACAACAAATTATACCAAAATGATGAATTTAGGATACGCTTGTATCAATATGAGTATGGGTAAAAAAGTAAGTACTAACCGAGCTATGGTTAAACGTACTTTTGAAAGCAAAGGATTGGATTATGTATCCGAATTAGCATTACTCAATGCGAAAGATATTATTAAAATTTTAGAGTGGAATAGAATGAATGGTATTAACCTATTCAGACTATCTTCTGCAATCATACCTTGGGGTGACCATATTGATATTACGCAACTAAAGGATTACAAAGAAATTAAAAGTGAATTAAGGAAAGCAGGTGATTTTGCAAAGTTTCACAATATGCGTATCAATTCACATCCTGGTCCTTTTGTTGTACTAACTTCACCAAAAGAATCAGTAGTTGAAGGTGCTATTAAAGATTTAGAATTACATGCTAAGATATTTGATTTGATGGGATTATCTAAAACACCATTTAACAATATTAATATTCATTGTAATGGTGTGTATGGTGACAAGCAATCTGCTATGGATAGATTTTGTAAGAACTTCAAACGTTTATCCAAATCAGTTCGTAGCCGTTTGACAGTTGAGAACGATGATAAGGCAACAATGTATTCAGTATTAGACCTTATGTACATTCACCAAAAGACAGGTATTCCAATTGTGTTTGATTATCATCATCACAAATTTTGTACAGGTGGTTTAACTGAAGAAGAAGCACTAAAATTAGCAGCAACAACTTGGCCTGATGGTATAAAGCAAGAAGTACATTACTCTGAAGCAAGAGAAGGAAACAAACCACAGGCACATGCAGACCTTATCAAAGAATTACCAAACACTTATGGTTTGGATATTGATGTAATGGTTGAGGCAAAGAGTAAAGAATTAGCAATACTACCTTTTATTAAATGATGAATTATATCGCAATATTAACCTTTCAAATAATGTTCAATATCTTTAAGGTATTAGAAATTAAATTTACTTATGAGAATCAATTGACAAGATTGATGCTTAATTCAGTATGGATTAATTTAGTATCACTTGCTTCAGTTTATTTTTCATTGGATAGTTTATTAAAAGGTGATATGTGGGTATTACCATTTTATATTGGTGGTAGTGTGTTGGGTAAGTGGATAGCAATGACTCAAATGGATAATTTGGAATCTAAGTTATTCTTTTTCTTTAAAACAAAAACTGAAAAACCTAAAAGAAATGTCCGTACCAAAGTTAATTGATGTAACACCATTTGAACCTTTAGTTATAAAAGCACACTATGATGGGTTTGATTTTAAAAAGTTAGAACCAATATGTGATGAATTGATTAAAACAACTAATATAAAAACACATTTAGAAACGGGAGATGCAGCAAGTTCAGCGCCTAATAAATATAAAGCGCCACACATAATACCCGAATTTAAAGATTTTTATAAATGGTTAGATGAAATAGCTCAGCATATTATTTTAAATGAGTGGGGAATGTATAAAGGTCACACTTATAAGGTTTCAAACTCTTGGGTAAACTTTCATGGTATTGGTGGAGTTACTGAAAAGCACCATCACGGACCAACAATACTAACAACTGCAGCTTATTTAAATATGCCAAAGGATGGGGGATTTATAGAATTTAGAGACCCATTGGAATATCATAAAGGATTTTATATAAAACAATATGATGATGAAATGTATGGATGGAAATCAATACCTGCCGTAACTGGAGATGTTATATTATTTCCAGGTTATCTTCGTCATAGAACACAACCAAATAAAAATTCATCTGAAAAAAGATGGGTATTGACATCAAACTATATGAATTACTAATTATGGCAAAAGGAATATTGGAATATGATTTGAATGAGCCAGATGATATGATGGCACATAAAAGAGCAGTTAAATCTTTAGATTTAGCTTTGGCACTTTGGGATATTACACATAATACAAAGAAAAGTATTGAATGGTCTTTAGATGGTAAAGATATTGATAAGTATGAAGTGTTAGATTTGGTATATGATAGAATATATTTGATATTAGAAGAACATAATATAAAATTAGATGATTTAATAAACTAATATGGGAAACGAATTGGATAGGCAATATAAAGAGCTATTAGAATCTATAATCAGATTTGGAACTGATAAAATGGATAGAACCGGAACAGGTACAAAATCGGTATTTGGTTATACTATCCGACACAATATGCAAAAAGGATTTCCAATTCTTACAACAAAAAAAGTAGCGTGGAAGCAAGTAGTATCAGAATTACTTTGGTTTCTTACAGGACAAACAAATATTGAATTTCTTCACAAATACAATAATCACATTTGGGATGGTGATTATAAAAAGAGTGGGCGGGATGATGGTGAGTTAGGACCTATTTATGGACATCAATGGAGAAATTGGGGTGGTTGGAAAGAAGTAAAGTTTACCGGAGAAAAAGATGAAAATGGTTATTTAAAACCAACCTATATTAAACATTCGGGTATTGACCAAATAGATGATTTAGTAAAAAAACTAAAAACAAATCCCGATAGTAGAAGATTAATGGTTAATGCATGGAATGTTTCTGATTTAGATAAGATGGTCTTACCACCATGCCACTATGGATTCCAATGTTGGACAAGAGAGCAAGATGGAAAACGATACCTTTCTTTAATGTGGAATCAACGTTCAGTAGATACGTTTTTGGGATTACCATTTAATATTTCCAGCTACGGATTGCTCTTACACATTTTAGCAAACGAATGTGGTATGATTCCTGATGAATTAATTGGTAATTTAGGTGATACGCATTTATATCTTAACCATATTGAGCAGGCTAAAGAACAAATTGGTAGAACGCCATACGAATTACCAACACTTAAAACCGATGTAAAGATTGATGGTATTTGTTGTGCAACTCCCGATGATTTTGTATTAGATGGTTATCAATATCACCCAACTATAAAAGCACCTTTAAGTAATTAATATGGATTATAAAATTATAGATATATTCCCAACAGCGGTTATGAAATTTAAGTTAAATAGAGAAATTTCAGAATCAGAAAAACAATTTGTAAATAAACATGAGAATATATATTTTCCAAATTCAGGAAACAAATACTCTAAAAATACTTTCATTCTAAATGAACCGGATATGAAAGATATAAACAAATTTTGTGATGATGCTTTACAAACTTATTTTAAAAAAATAATAAGTCCATTATCAAAAACAACAATTAGTATTACACAAAGCTGGATAAATTATACCAAAAAAAATGGATTTCATCATGAGCATGAACATCCCAATAGTATTTTAAGTGGAGTATTCTATTTTTCAGCAGAAAAAGATAAAGATATTATTTCATTCAGAACAAATAATTTTAAACAAATACAAATCTTTTATAAAGAAGCAAATGATTATAATACAGTTCAAACTGATTTAAAAGTTGAAACTGGTGATTTAGTAATATTTCCTTCATATGTACCGCATTTTGTACCACCAATTGAAAGTACAAAAACAAGAATTAGTTTAGCATTTAATTCTTTTTATTCTGGAGAGTTGGGATTACCTGATGCATTAAATTATGTAAAATTATAATAAATTATGGCAACGATAGATGTAAAAATTCAACACCCAAAGAGGGTAGAAAAACAATGGGGTTATGAATTGTGGATTCATAATGACCCGCAATATTGTGGTAAGCTATTAGTATTCACAAATTCAGGAAATAAATTTTCAATGCATTATCATATGTTGAAAAACGAAACTTGGTATATTCAAGAAGGAGCTTTTCAATTTGATTGGATTGATGGTGAAAAAGCAGAAAGATGCTATACGCAATTACAAAAAGGTGATGTAGTATATATTCAAAAAGGATTACCACATCAATTAACAGCACTAACAGATAATTCAGTTGTATTTGAAGTTAGTACTGAACACTTTGATGAAGATTCTTATAGAGTTTATAGAAATGGACCTCAAGATTTAGAGTAATGACTAAAACAATAAAATACCTACGAAGTGTAGAGGAAATAAAAAAAGAATTGGATGAAAATCCAAATAACATAAGATACTATATGGGTTATATGGGATTTAACAGCGAAGACCCAAACTCAATAGATTTTGTAAACCAAAAAATAGAAGAATATAAAAATAAACAAAATGAAAGTACAAAAAATTAATTATTCCACAATTTCATCCGATGATATTAGCGAATATAAAAAAGAAATATCCTTATTAGATGGATTTGTATTCAATGCAGCTGATGTAAATATTGATAAACGAATTATTACTATTAGACTAGGTGAAAAAGAAGATGAACTAACTTTAGTAAATCCAAAAGTATTACAAGTATCTGATAAGCCATTAGTTTATTTTGAAAAAGATACAAATAAAAAAAATAAAGTAAGAAAAACAATTAGATACCCTTGGATTGTTTTAGATACTGATAATTTAGGAAAGGTTGAATTTAAAGCAGAAAAAACTGAATGGAAAGATGCTGATGATTTTTTTGGTGATGTTGGATTGGTAGAAGCAGTATTAGTTCAAAGAGCAATAGATGCAATTGATGGTATTGATATTACACATCCATCAAGAGCTTATTCAGAAACTATTATAAAAGATAAAGAGCCGGGCCGTAATGAAAGAGTTATGTTGCAAGGACCAAATGGTGAGATGGAATTTGTTAAATCTAAAAAAGTAGATTCATATCTCACAAAAGGTTGGCAGTTAATATAAAATTGTGAGAAATGGCAAAAATAATATTTATCACCGAAGATTCAGAAAATAGAGAAGCATCCGAAATAGAATTTAAAGTACCAAACGATTTGGATATTTGGGAATACAAAAGAGTGTGTATGAGAATGGCAGGAGCTATGGGTTACACAAATTTATCAATTAAAAAAGCATTCGGACACGAATACAGAGATGAATCGGATATAGAAACAACAAAAAAACTACAAGCCTTATATTCTGGCTCTTACGCATTATAATATGGAAGTACAATCATTAGCTGAAATTATTAAAAATCAGCAAAACGCAATCCTTTCTCTATCTGTTCATATGGATTCTCTTATTGAAGAATTGGAAGAAAACGATTTATTAGATAGTGAAAAATTAGATAAAAGAATGCAAAGGAAGTTAAAAAAACTTCAAGCTATCGCAGATAAGATAAGAGAGAAAGAAGAAGTACCACCTATGTTTAATTTTGGTGGACCTATTGGAGAAGCCTAAATTTGGTATTCTCAAAAAAAAGTTGTATATTTGTATATTAATTAAAATTTATGGATTATTTAATTTGGTTTTTACTAATAATATTATTACCGGCTTCAATTATATTTAATATTCTTCTTTTGATTAGAGGAATAAATCTTGTAAAGCAAAATGAACAACTAAAAGATATTATAGATGTTTATGATGATAAACAATCTAGAACTGAAGAAAAATTAGAATCAATGCTTCAACAAATGAGAGACATTGATATAAGAGGTTCATTTGAATCAGATGATGAAGTTGGTGCTGTATTTTCCGAATTAAAGGAAACAATTGAAACTTACAAAAACGAAATCTAAACATGCCGCGTAAAAAGAAAGAAAAAATGTATTTTACAATAGATACTGAAAAGGCTATTATAGAATATAATAAAACAAAGGATACAAAGATTAGAAACAAAATTTACGAAGAAAGTATTAAATTTCCGTTTGAAAAATTAGCAGAAAATATTCTTAATACATTTAAGTTTTCTTATTTTGATGTAAGTAAAGAAGATGTACAAATGGAAGTAGTATCTACATTAATTGAAAAGATACATATGTTTCAGGAAGGAAAAGGAAAAGCGTTCTCTTATTTTAGTATAGTTGCAAAGAACCATTTAATCCTAAAAAATAATGGTAACTATAAACGTTTCAAAAAGACAGCGCTTCTTTCTGAAATGCCTGAAAGTTGGAATCCACCTGATGATTTTGAAGAAGTACAAAAAGGAGATGAGTTTGTAGAATTTAAAGAATTGATGTTAAAATATTGGGACCAAAATTTAACAAGAGTATTCACAAAGAAAAGAGATATTCAGATTGCAGATGCGGTTTTAGAATTATTCCGTAGAAGCCGATATATAGAAAATTTTAATAAAAAACATCTCTATCTTCTTATTAGAGAAATGACAGATTGTAAGACCCACTACATTACAAAAGTGGTAAACGAAATGAAAAAACATCAGGTAAAAATGTTAAATGATTACTTAGACCATGGTATGATTAAGTCCCCAAATAACGATTTTTGGGAAGAAGAATATTTATAATGGTTAAAGAGGATTATTATGACAGATTTTGCTTCAATGTTATTACATAGCCGTAATCAGGCGCATGTATTTCATCTTAGAGTATCTCCAAAAGGTTTAGCACCGCATTTGGCATTGCAAGAGTATTATGAAGGTATCATTCCATTGTTGGATGGTATTGTTGAAGCATATCAGGGTATGGCTGGACTTGTTGAGTTTAAGCCTGTTAAAGGAATTGATAACGATGCATCAATTGAAAACATCATTTCCTATTTTGAAGACCTCCTTAAATTCGTTAAAGTTGAAAGAAAATCAGAAGAACTTTCAGCTAGCTGGATTCAGAACGAAGTTGATAATGTAGAGAAACTTATTTATTCTACATTATATAAATTAAGAAATCTATAAAATTTTACAATTAATTAAACCTATTTAGTAGGTATATAATATTTATGTCTGATACCAATCAGGTATTGAATAGTTGCATTATTACGTTTCTCTCACTGTTTTATTAGTTAGTTTTATTGATTGTTTCCGCAAGTGTTATCTAACTTGTTATACTAATATAATAAGCTGAAATAATCATGCAATACATTAAATTAGCAGTTTTGAACTTAAAAGAGTTTTTGTTCAAGACGTTTCTCTTTGGTGCGCTGGCTTTCGTTATTTGTGCCTTCGCATTTCAAGTGTTTATGGTCTTCTTAGAATTAAGTGGAAGACAGGAACAAATTAGACAAATAGTGAATGAACTCACTACCAGAATAGATGGTAGATGGAGTGATAATCCTAATAACATTTGGTATCAAGCTGAAGACCATGTTTGGGTTGAGGGAGTTGAAAACCAAGTTAAAATTGGTAAATTAGCTGGAAATAGAAACTTAGCATTTGGTGTTAAAAACATCTTAGAAGAATACCTTCAAGAGAAAGGTTATGACTTATCTCCAAATGCTCCTTATAAACTAAAAGTGAATATTGTTTATTTAGATGTACTATCTACAAAAACAAATATAGCTGTGTTCCATAAAGGTGAAGAAGAAGTTGTAGTCCGCCTGCAGGGTATCCTATACAAAGATGGAAAGAAAGAGAAAGAAGTGGTAGTAGAGGAAGGCTCTTCAGAAATCTCAATGTCAACACTTATTGTTGACCAAGGTGGAAAGTTCAACCAAACTTCTCTAAGTAACGCTCTCAAAAAAGCATCTGATAGTTTAATAAAAAAACTATTTGGTAAAAACGCAAAATAATGAAAAGAATCATATTATTAGCAACGTTGGTATTATTTAGTTTCATATCTGAAGCTCAAATAATAGTAAACCAGTCAATATCCGCTGGCCCATACAAAGTTGGTGATACCTTAACTGTTACTTATACTGTTGATAAAGGAACTACTAATCCAAGATACTTTTGGTTAAGATACTCTTTTAACAACAAAGCCCTAACCTATGTTTCAACAACATGGAATCAGGGTTCACAATCGCAAACATATTATACAGGTTGGAATAACTACGCATTTACTCCAGCAGCTAGTGCAGCAGATACTTCGTTATATGCTCAATATCAGGCTACACCTTGGGGATATGCAGTTAATAATGACTGGAATGTAGGACAATTAGCAGTTCAAAGAGCTGACCAAACAATAAATGGTGTGATAGCAACACAAAAATATATTCTTAAAGACCAAAACACTTATAGTGGTATCTTTAAGTTAAATCTATCTTACGCAACCGATAGTGCAACGGGTGCTAATATTCCTTACGTCAAAACTACTGCCGGACCTACAACAATAACCGGTGTGACTGGTAATACTTCTTATTTCAAAGTAAGAGTTCTATTCCCACAAGGATATGATATAACCAAACATCAGGCACAATTGATGCAACTTAAAACCGATGGTAGTGGTGAGATAGATTGGACTAAACCAGCAATTGCAAGTAAAGCATTTGATGGTAGTGGTGAGGCTCTATTCACATCTGGTATTAAAGTTGGTGATAGCTTGGGTGTATGGGTTGGTGGAGCAGTACAACAGGCATTTATGAATAACATTGTGACTGTAACTGATGCATACAAATCATTCTTAGGTGTTTCTCAAACTGATATAAGTGGAACTCCAACTTTCTTTACTAGACCTGTATTGGAAAAGAAAATTGGTTTAATCACAAAAGATAAAACTACATTTAGTGAATCTGATTCTTACTACTCATTCGCTTATGTAATGGGACAAGATGTATCCGCAAAAGCATGGATACCAACAAACGCAGCACCTGTTAATGGAGCTGTAAACTACAAATGGCACGCTGGTTTATTAAATCAGAGTTGGTTAGATGGTGTAGCAAAACATAGAGTATATGTAACAACTCCGGCACAAACTGTAGATGCTGTTTATGCGTGGGGTGGTGATTTAGATTGGTCGCATTCATCTTCACCTGAAGCTATTGTAGCTAGTATCGCAGCTGGTAACTATACAAACAAAGCAAATCTAACTATTGGTGAAATCAAAACAATGGCAATGACTTCCAATATGAGTAATGTTTACGAGCAGGCTAAAATAGAATCAACTTCATTAAGTGTTGTTTCTAAATTGGAAGGTGGTAAAGTTGTTCTTACTGCTAGTTTAACTAAAGCTGATTTAGCTGGTTTGCAAGTTATTATGAACTACGATTCAACAAAACTAACTTTGGATAATGTGGTATTTGATGCTGGTTCTACAATCACCAACTTCTCTACAAAAGATGATGGTAGATTAACATTTGGGTCTATTGACCAATTGAAGACAGCTAGAATTAAAACAGGAACTCCATATAAATTAATCTTCACACCTAAAGTTTCATTAAGCAATACTGCTGGTTTATTCTTCTTTGTATTAGCCGATGCGGTAGATGCTAATGGTAAGAAGGTAGAACTGGTAATTGAAT
>JACCDG011125653.1_pt1 | contig 26702 bp, 23 predicted proteins | sample 7442471 | NCBI WGS metagenome assembly JACCDG01 (sample SAMN15323444, study PRJNA562643) | freshwater metagenome | isolation source: river surface water | place: USA:Blue River Watershed | collected 2017-08-17 | reverse complement strand
TTGTGATTTCATCTTCTGGAGTCTCTGCTTCAAATAACCATTTAATAACAGTATTGTCGGCCTCTTCAAGACCGATACGCTTAGTGCTTGAGAATAATTGTGCCGTAAGTTGCTTGGAGTCACCGTTGCCATCAGGCAAGGCCGGATCATATTGTTGTAATTGCTTGCGCACGGCCTCTAGAGCATGCTTGCACTCACTTTTATTCAGCTTGTCACATTTGCTGAGCAAAATATGGATTGGTTTACCAGTCGGCACGAACCATTGAATCATTTGCTCGTCCAGCTCAGTGATACCGCGCCTGGAGTCCACAATAAGGACCATGCCTACCAGTTGCTCCCTCTGCTGCAGGTAATCGCTTAGAAGCGCATTCCAGTGGTATTTGGTCTCGTGATTGACGGCTGCATAGCCATAGCCAGGCAAATCCACTAGGTAGGCCAAAAGATCATCTTTTGCAAAAAGCCCAAAATAGTTAATGTGCTGAGTACGTCCTGGCGTTTTGCTGGCAAAAGCGAGGCGTTTTTGGTTGCAAAGTACGTTAATTGCGCTAGATTTGCCCGCATTTGAGCGCCCAGCAAAGGCCACCTCCCGGAGCGGAGTGGCAGGCAGGCAATGGGTGTCATTGACTGTGGTCGCAAAACGGGCTTGAAAGAGTTTAGACATGTCCAGAAGCTATTGTAAAATCACGCAAAATCATGAAATATCTCATGGTGTTGGGTAAAAGGTTGTAAAAGTAGGGCCCAAACACTTTTAGGAATTTTTGCCAAGGTAAACATAATGCGTCAAACCTCCCAAATCTCCAAATTAACTAGCGTGAGCGCTAGCCTAGCTGCCAGCTTCTTTATGGCAATGTCCAGCTTCTCCGGTGTGGTTAGCGCTGCAGATCCTGCTCCTGCTACTGCCCCAATGGCGGAGGCTGCTGCTAAACCAGTGGTTCCAGGTAAGCCTAAAGTCGATCCTGCTGTTGGTGAAGCGCTTTATTCGAACGGCGATGCTAGCCGTGGCGTAACTGCCTGCTTGACTTGCCATGGTCCTAAGGGTCAAAGTGCAACCCCAGCTTGGCCCAAGCTTGCTGGGCAGCATGCTGCTTACATCGCCAAACAGTTGAAAAATTACAAAGACGGTACTCGTGCCAATCCAATCATGATGGGTATGGCTGCAACCTTAACCGAGCAAGATATGAATAATATTTCTGCTTATCTGGCTAGTCAGCCTGCATCCCAAGGCGTTGCTCAGAACAAAGACACGATTGAATTAGGTCAAAGCATCTACCGTGGTGGTATTGCCGCTAAAGGTGTTCCAGCATGTGCAGCATGTCATAGCCCAACTGGTGCTGGTATCCCATCACAGTACCCACGTATGGGTGGTCAATGGGCTGAGTACAACGCAGCTCAGTTGCTAGCTTTCCGCGAAGGCACTCGTAAAAATAGCACTCAGATGACAACGATTGCTACTAAGCTGTCTGATCAAGAAATGAAAGCCGTTGCTGATTACATGGCAGGCTTGCACTAATAACTGGATTCAGTAAAAACAAAAACCCCGCAACATCAGCGGGGTTTTTTATTGCCTAGAAATTTACCAAGCTAAATGAATTGGTAATAGAGCTTAGTTTGGCAAGATAGTTTCACTAGCAAAAAGATCGGCAATATTTTCACGTGCACGAATGACGAAAGCATTTTTTCCATCAACCATAATCTCCGCAGGTTTTGGTCTGGTGTTGTAATTCGATGCCATTACAAAACCATATGCACCTGCTGACAGAATGGCAAGTAGATCACCTTCTTCAACTGCAAGTTCACGATCTCTCCCAAGCCAGTCGCCAGATTCGCATACGGGTCCGACAATGTCATAGGTAGAGCTTGCAACTTGTTTATTTTGAACTGGAACAATGCCGTGATAAGCCTCATAGAGGGCTGGACGCATTAACTCGGTCATTGCTGCATCCACAATACAAAAGTTTTTCTCAGCGCCTGGCTTGAGATATTCCACTTGAGTTAAGAGCACACCAGCATTACCTACCAAGGATCTGCCGGGCTCCAAGACTACATCGAGGTGCGCAAAGCCGCGCTCTGCAACGCGATTGAGCAAGGTGTTGGTGAAGTCAGTAATGTCAGGTGGGTTGTCGTCACCGTAAGAGATTCCAAGGCCGCCACCCAAATCGAGGTGATGAATCTCAATACCTTCTTTTTTTAATTGAGCCACTAACTCGAGCACCTTATCAAGTGCATCAAGATACGGTGCGGTAGTTGTGATTTGCGAACCAATATGACAATCAATACCCACCACATCAATTTGTGAAAGCAGTGCAGCTTCACGATAGGTTTTTAGAACCTCGTGATAAGCGATACCAAATTTATTGCCTTTTAATCCAGTAGAAATATAGGGGTGTGTTTGCGCATCGACATCGGGATTCACGCGTAAAGAAATTGGGGCGCGGCAGTTTAGCTTCGTAGCAACGCGATTAATTTGGTGTAGCTCTGCAATGGATTCCACATTAATACATTTAACGCCGGCCTCTAATGCTTGCGCAATTTCGGGCGCGGATTTACCAACACCTGCGAATACTAGGCTTTTTGGATCTGCGCCAACTGCAAGAGCGCGAGCTAATTCTCCGCCGCTGACTAAGTCAAAGCCAGAGCCTAATTTTTTAAAGCAGTCGATCACCGCTAAATTGCTATTAGCCTTCATCGCATAGTGGACACGGGCACGTCTTTTCCCAGAGGAATCTACACAAGCTTTGTCATAGGCCTGATATGCCTCGGTTAATGCTTTTTTGCTATAGACATACAAAGGCGTACCAAACTCTTTGGCTAAATCTGCCAAAGGAATTTCTTCTGCATACCAAGTGCCATTACGTTCTGTAAATCCAGCTAAGTCGGGGAGTGGAATCGCTTTACTTGTCATTGCTTGGTCGATATTGGGTTAGTGGTAGCAGGGCTTGGGGGTGGATAGAGCTTACCTTTGGGTTCTGGCTCAGAAGGAGGGCTCGGCGCCGGTGGCACATTTGGCAAATATAAGGGCCCTCTAACCCCACACCCAACAAGGGATATTAGAAGGCTAATGCCGAGAGTTCTTTTAAGAATCGCTATCATGAATGTCTCTAAAACGAATGATTGAATATAGCATGCAGGACTCTAATATGAAGCCAAGCAATTTGACTGTGGAAACCATTGACGATAAGCAATTCCATCAGTTGGGCAGCAACTTATTACAGTCGATAGAGGTGGCTCTAGAAGCTGCAGATGATGCCCTGGATCTAGATCTGGATGTTGAGCGCCAGGGCGGAAACGTGATCAATATTCGATTTAGGGATCGCAGCGTGATCGTGGTCAATACACAACCACCTTTACATGAAATCTGGGTAGCAGCTAAATCTGGTGGCTATCACTATCGCTGGGCCGGTACTGTAGCTTCCCCATTATGGCTAGATACTAAAACTGAGCGCGAATTACTGAGCGATTTATCAGAGTTTGCTAGTGCCCAAGCTGGGCAGGCAATCACTATTGACCTACTTCAGAAATAAACATCCCTATCCCAGGAAATTAAACTGCCCCAGTCGCTGTTAGTGTCTCGATGACCTGGGAATCGGGAACGCTCTGAATTTGAGCTTTGCCAATCTTTTCTAAAACGACGTAGCGAATCTGACCGCCCTCAGTTTTTTTGTCTACTTGCATTAATTCCATATAACGCTGTGCACCAAACTTCGGAGGCGTAATCGGCAAATTCATGGATTGAATAATTCGAGTTAAGCGATTGACCTCATCTTGGGTGATGAAGTTCAGACGACGCGAGAGGTCTGCGCCCATGACCATGCCGCAGCCAACAGCTTCACCATGTAACCACTCACCATAACCCATGCCAGCTTCGATTGCGTGACCAAAGGTATGTCCGAAATTGAGGGTGGCACGAATGCCACCTTCCCTCTCATCCGCTGAGACAACAGCTGATTTAATTTCACAAGAGCGCAGTACTGCATGTGCCATTGCCTCGGTATCACAGGCTAGCAATGCCTTTGCATTCGCTTCAATCCAGCTTAAGAACTCAGCATCTGCAATAGCGCCATGCTTAATCACTTCAGCTAGGCCTGCAGAGAGTTCACGTGCAGGCAATGTTTTCAAGGTATTGAGGTCGGCAATCACCGCTGCAGGCTGATGAAACGCCCCAATCATATTTTTTCCGAGTGGGTGGTTGATGCCTGTCTTGCCACCGACAGAAGAGTCTACCTGGGCTAATAAGGTTGTTGGCACTTGAATGAAGCGAATGCCACGCATAAAGCTGGCGGCAGCAAAGCCAGTCATGTCACCAATGACGCCACCACCCAATGCTACCAACATGGTTTGACGATCGGCACCAAACTTGAGAAGGTCATCAAAAATCAACTGAAGATTTTTCCAGTCTTTATAAGACTCTCCGTCAGGCAAGACAATGGTTCTGACAGACTTACCGAGTTTTTCTAAAGTCTTGGTGAGACGTGCTGCATATAAAGGTGCAACTGTCGTATTGGTAACGATATAAATCGAGGTCGCTTTTTCACAGGCGCTAAATAATTCTGGTTGGTCTATTAAATCTGTACCAATATGAATGGGGTAGCTACGATTACCTAGATCAACTTCTAATGTTTTCATGGATAAATTTATGCGGAGAGTTCGAGTTGCATGATTAAGGTGTTGACCAGCTGATTGACACTGGGTTTTCCAGTCTCAATGACATAGTCAGCAATTTCGCGATACAGAGGATCGCGGATAGCGTAGAGGTTTTCTAAAATCTTTTTTGCGTCACCATTTTTAAGGAGTGGCCTACCTTCGCCACCTTTAGTTCGATGCCATAGTTCCATTGGATTGGCATGGAGATAAATTACTGTTCCTCTTTCGCTGAGAAATTGTCGATTCTCGGGAAGTAGCACGGCACCACCACCAGTTGCCAAGATGACATCAGGTTCTGCGGTAATGTCTTTGATGGCCTGAGCTTCTCGTTTGCGAAATCCATCTTCACCTTCCATTTCAAAAATGACGGGAATTTTGACTCCACAACGATCTTCAATCACATGGTCGGCATCTAAAAAGCGACGACCCAATTTCTTAGCCAACAATTTGCCGACGGTCGACTTCCCGGCGCCCATGAGACCAATTAGGAAGATATTGTTGGATGAAGAGTTCACCCTGTGATTTTATTAGTGTTTGTCGAGCACAGTGGGGGTTAAGAAGACTAATAGTTCAGTTTTATCCGCTAATTTAGATTTATGTCGAAATAAATGCCCAATCAATGGAATATCGCCTAGGAGTGGAACCTTGATCTCGTCATCGCGTTCGGTGGTTTGAAAGATGCCGCCAATGATGGCCGTTCCCCCATTTTCAACAGTGACTTCAGAGCTGAGATTTTTGGTGTCAATCGCATAACCCTGCTCGGTTTTCATGCCAATAGTGTCTTTATTGATGCCTACCAACATGGAGATCTTTCCGTCTGGATGAATTTTGGGCAAGACCTCTAGACGTAAATTCGCCTTACGAAACTGCAATTTGCTACCGCTTTGAGAGCTCACTTGATAAGGGAGCTCAGTTCCCTGTTCAATCGTGGCTTTCACCTGATCACCAGTCATGATGCGGGGATTGGAGAGAATCTTGCCCTGACCATCGGATTCCAGTGCCGAGAGCTCCATCTGTAGTAGACGAGCCGCATTCTTTGAAACCAGGGTGGCAGCCAAGGTGGCTGGGTTAAAGCCAGCCAAACCAGTTCCAGCAAGGTCAAGGTTGGCGCCTACATTTTGGTCTGGCTGGTTACCAATGCCATTTGCCTGATATCCCAGCTTCACGCCAAGTTCACGAGCAAAGCGCTGATCGGCCTCAACGATACGAGCCTCTATGAGGATCTGGCGAGGGCTATTAATGTGGTCGCCCCCAAAAGGAAGGGCGGCGTCTTCCCGACGAAATTTTTGGAAACTTTGAATTTCTGCATGGGGTCCAATCCAGTAAATATCGCCATTTCGGACTAGTCGCAATCCACGACTAGCAAGAATAGAGTGGAGGGCGGTTTGCCAAGGAGTGTCCCTCAGATCAACCGAAATCTTGCCCTGAATGGATTCACTAAGGAGAAAGTTGGTATCTCCCATTTTTGCTAGAACCTGTAAAAGCTCAGTCACTTCAATTTGGCTAAATTGCAGGCTAATGCGACTGTCTTTGGGCCCCTTTGATGAGCTTGTTTCAGGGTGATTTCCGAATGCTGGGTTGAGTAATAAAACCAGGATTATCGAAACTAGGCTAGCAGGGAGTTTAGGAAAGATCTTCAATCAAATCACTCCGATTGGGTGGATTTAAACGTGATGGATTTGCCTTTAGGGTGAGTCAAAATGGCTAGCTCTTTTGCCACTTGAGTTAGGCGCCATTCCCCTAAAGCTAGATCGTCCTTACCTACCGTCCTAGTGGACTTGCCGGTATGAAAAAAGGCTTGCTCCGATGATCCCATTCTGGAGAGGCCTAAGTATCTCCAGCGACGAAGTTCTGCTTCATGGGGAATGACTGTAGGTCTTGTTTGGGTGGCTTGAATTGGTGGTTTTACCTCTATTGAGTGAACACTCACTTCTATTTCTTCTATTGAATCATAAATATCTTCTCGTTCAGACTGCCATTCACTTTGAGAGAATTCAAAGTCTTCTTTGAGTGCCAATAGTTGATTCTGTAGGGCGTGTATTTCTATCTCAGCCCCAGATTTATTGGCGTCAAAATAAAAAAAGAAGCCTCCTGCGCAAAGCAAAAAGAGGACGCCAAAGATCCAAAACGGGCTAAAAGTGAGGCTTTTCAGTTCAAAAGATTTGGCAGGCAAAGAGGGTTTTGGAGCCTTGCTTTGGGGTGCCTTATCCACCCCCGGAGGGGATGACATTTTTCGAATTCCATGAGGATCAGGAATGGCAGGATCATCCCCCAGCTCACTCAAAATGTCATCAAAAGATTGGGGGGAGATTTGGCGTGGAGGCATGCCATATTGTTCGCCCTGGAGATAGTAAAAACGATCAGGAAATGCGGAATTTGGCGTCGGAGAAATCCGCCAAAAAATATTTCAAACAAGGGTTTTGGAGCTTTAAGGAAAAGTACGTAAGCACCCTATAATTTGACTCTATGGCTCTACCCCCAAAAGACAAGCCGCCACTAAACCGGCGGTTTAACCGACAGCCTGATAGACGTCCCGGTCAGCCAAGAGCGGAGCATTTCTCGTCTAGAAAATCAGGAAGCAATCCACTTATTAAGGCGCTGCTAATTATCAGCATGGTCTTTGCGGTGGTAATCACCTTGTTGCTGGGTTACGCCTTCTTGATAGCAAAGCCGAATTTGCCGAAGATCTCGGCCTTAGTGGATTACAACCCTAAAACGCCATTGCGGATTTATACGGCTGATAAGGTGCTTATTGGCGAGTTTGGAGAAGAGCGCCGCAAGGTGATTCCTTTAAATGAAATACCAATGAGCATGCGTAATGCAGTCTTAGCCATTGAAGATGATCGCTTTTACTCTCATGGTGGAGTGGATTACGTGGGCATCTTGAGGGCTACGCTCACCAATTTACGGGGCAATCTTTCTCAAGGCGCATCAACCATCACGATGCAGGTGGCTCGGAATTTCTTTCTCAGCAATGAGAAGACCTTTAGCCGCAAGATTTATGAGGTGCTCCTATCTTGGGAAATTGAGTCCCAGTTAAGTAAAGACAAGATCCTTGAGATTTATATGAATCAGATCTTCTTAGGTCAGAGGGCTTATGGATTTTCTAGTGCAGCCCAGATCTATTTCGGCAAAGAGTTAAAGGACATCACGATTGCGGAATCAGCGATGTTGGCGGGCTTACCAAAAGCACCATCTGCATATAACCCCGTCAGCAATTTCCGTCGCGCAAAAATTCGTCAGGAATATATTTTGCAGCGCATGCGGGATTTGTCTTACATTACGCCCGAGCAGTATCAAATTGCCATGGCGGAAGAATTGCACATTCGTGGTCTTGGAAATGAATTTAGTACCCGCGCTGATTTTGCTGCAGAGATGGTGCGTCAATTATTGTTTACCCAATACGGCGAAGCAATTTATTCTCAGGGAATAGATGTCTACACCACGATCTTAAAAGCAGATCAGGAAGCAGCATACAGAGCAGTGCGTCGTGGTATTTTTGAATATGATTTACGTCACGCATATCGTGGACCAGAGGGATTCATTGAGTTACCAGAAGATGGTGTAAAGCGTCAGCGTGCAATTGATGAGGCCTTATTAGCTTACCCACAGTTAGATGATTTGCAGTCAGGTGTGGTGCTCGATATCAAGCCAAAAGAAATGCAAGTGATGATTTCTACTGGAGATACGATCACACTCAAAGGGGAGGGTATGAAACTGGCCACCGCTTCTTTAACTGATAGCACTCAACCCAAAAAACGTTTGCGCCCTGGTGCAATTGTTAGATTGCTTTCTGACGGTGGCGTTTGGAAGCTAGCGCAATTACCGCAAGTTGAAGCAGCTTTTGTTTCTATGAATGCCGAGACGGGTGCAATCCTCTCTCTGGTAGGTGGCTTTGATTTCCGCCGCAATCAATTCAATCACGTGACTCAGGCGCAACGCCAACCGGGTTCATCATTTAAGCCCTTTATTTACGCTGCTGGAATTGAAAAAGGTTTTTCTCCGAGCACGATGGTCAATGATGCCCCGCTATCTATTGGTAGCATGGAAACTGGCAGCCAAGCTTGGGAGCCAAAGAATTACGATGGCAAGTATGAGGGCATGATGCGTTTGCGTACTGCTTTAGCTAAATCGAAAAACTTGGTATCAGTACGATTAATTCGCGCTATTGGGCCATCGTATGCACAAGAATATATTCAACGTTTTGGATTTGAGGCAGAGAAGCATCCACCATACTTAACTATGGCTTTAGGTGCGGGCTCTGTGACACCTTTGCAAATGGCATCTGCCTATAGCGTATTCGCTAATGGAGGCTATCGCGTAGACCCATTCTTAATTAATAAGATGACGGATTCAAAGGGCACTGTTCTTTTTGAAGCTAAGCCTACCCATGCGCGTGAAGATGCTACCCGAGTATTGGATGCAAGAACTGCGTTTGTGATGGATAGCATGCTGCAGGAGGTTACAAAAACTGGCACTGCTGGAAGTGCGAGAGCGAAATTGGGGCGCAGTGATATTGCAGGTAAAACAGGTACTACCAATGAGTCACACGATGCCTGGTTTGCGGGATACAACCCGAAAGTAGTAGCCATCGCTTGGATTGGTTTTGATAAGCCGGCAAGTTTAGGCGATCGAGAAACTGGTGGTGGTCTTGCTTTGCCTATGTGGATCTCTTATATGAGTACTGCTTTAAAAGATCAACCGCAACAAGGGCGCGAAGTGCCAGCAGGAGTGACTCAAGTTGATGGTGATTGGTTTATCCCCGAGTTCTCCAATAATGGTGGTGTGCGCGAACTGCAGTAGTTCGTTTTAGCAATGGCAAGGCAAGCACGCACCATTATTCCCGGCCAAGCAATGCATGTCATGGTTCGTGGCAATAACCGGGAAATACTTTTTTTTAATGATGCTGATCGCCGGATCTATCTAGACTGGCTTCGAGAGGCGGCAAAACAATTTGGTAGTGCGGTGCACGCATTCGCCTTGATGCCAAATCATGTGCATCTCTTGATGACTCCTCAAAATGCTGATTCGCTTGCAAAGACCATGCAATCTCTAGGTAGGCGTTATGCCCAGTATTTCAATCAACAGCACAAACGCTCAGGAACTATTTGGGAGGGACGCTATCGCTCTTCACTAATAGACCCAGATTATTTTTTGCGCTGCCAACGCTATATTGAGCTTAATCCCGTGAGGGCCGGTTTTGAATCTAGCCCTCAGGATTCCACTTGGACTAGCTTTGCTTCCCACATTGGTGGCAATGCAGAACCTTGGTTGGTGGATCACCAGCACTTTTGGAAGTTGGGTAATACCCCTTTTGAGAGGCAAATGACTTGGGCCGGCTTTGTGAAGGAGGGCGCACCCCACTGGGAGGATCGCCAAATTACCGAGGCCCTGGTGAGATCTAAGCCATGGGTGAGCGATATTTATGCAAAAAAGTTATTTAAAGATAATCCTGATCATGCATTAATCCGTCACCGTGGACGCCCGAAGAAATTAAACTCAAATAATTCAATAAGTTAGAGTATTTCCTAGAGGCTTAGTGCTTAGCCTTGGGAACGCGAGTTTATGACTCTGTCCCTTTAATAGAAGTTCATTTTGGTGCTGAGCTAATTTAAATGGGACAGACTCATTTTATTTCTATTGCATCAGCATGGGTATTCCCCTATATTTGATCCTCCAAAAGTAATCAAGCCCTCGGGGCCATCGGAAATACCATGACTACACAAATGAACACAGACCTTCGTCCAATCGCACAGGGTCTATATGACCCGCAAAATGAGCATGATGCTTGCGGCGTAGGATTCGTCGCTCACATCAAGGGCAAGAAGTCACATGAGATCGTTGCTCAAGGATTAAAAATTCTTGAGAACTTAGATCACCGGGGCGCTGTTGGTGCTGACCCATTGATGGGTGATGGCGCTGGAATTTTGATTCAGGTTCCCGATACTTTGTATCGCGAAGAAATGGCAAAGCAAGGTATTGAGTTGCCACCGTTTGGTGAATACGGTGTCGGCATGATTTTCTTGCCAAAGGAGCATGCATCCCGTTTGGCTTGCGAACAAGAATTAGAGCGTACCGTCCGCTTGGAAGGTCAAGTTGTTTTGGGTTGGAGAGATGTTCCGATTGACGTGAAGTTGCCGATGTCTCCGACTGTGCAAATGACAGAGCCATTTATCCGTCAAATTTTTATTGGACGTGGGCGTGACATCATGACAACCGATGCGCTTGAGCGTAAGTTGTACGTGATTCGTAAAACTGCAAGCCATGCAATTCAAGATCTACATTTAAAGCACGGCAAAGAGTATTTTGTTGCATCAATGTCTGCTCGTACCATTGTTTATAAAGGTTTGTTGTTAGCAAACCAGGTGGGCGCGTATTACAAGGATTTGCAAGATCCACGCACTGTGTCCGCATTAGCTTTAGTGCATCAACGCTTTTCTACAAACACCTTCCCAGCTTGGGAGTTGGCTCACCCTTACCGCATGATTGCGCACAATGGTGAAATCAATACAGTTAAAGGTAACGTGAATTGGGTGAACGCACGCGAAGGCGCTATCAGTTCTCCAGTCTTGGGCGATGACCTTAAAAAATTATGGCCACTGATTTATCCAGGTCAATCTGACACGGCCTGTTTTGATAACTGCTTAGAGTTATTAGTAATGTCAGGTTACCCATTGGCGCAAGCCATGATGATGATGATTCCAGAGGCTTGGGAGCAGCACTCACTGATGGATGAAAACCGCCGCGCATTCTATGAATATCACGCAGCAATGATGGAGCCATGGGATGGCCCAGCAGCAATGGCATTTACCGATGGTCGCCAGATTGGCGCTACTTTGGATCGCAATGGATTGCGCCCAGCACGTTATTACGTAACTGAAGATGACTTGGTCATCATGGGTTCTGAAGCTGGCGTATTGCCAATTCCAGAAAGTAAGATTGTTCAAAAATGGCGCTTGCAACCAGGCAAGATGTTCATGATTGATATGGAGCAGGGTCGCATTATTGATGACGTCGAGTTGAAGGATGCTGTCTCTAAAGCCAAGCCATATAAGAGCTGGATCGATGCAGTGCGCGTGAAGCTGGATGAAGTCGATGCAAGCAAAGATGACTTGGTCGATGAAAAAACTACTATTCGTCCTGCGGCAAAATTATTGGATCGTCAGCAAGCTTTTGGTTATACCCAAGAAGACATCAAATACCTCATGGCACCAATGGCCATGAATGGTGAAGAGGCAATTGGGTCGATGGGTAACGATAGCCCATTAGCTGTACTCTCTAATAAAAACAAGCCACTCTATAACTACTTCAAGCAATTGTTTGCGCAGGTGACCAATCCTCCGATTGACTCCATCCGCGAAAACATGGTGATGTCTTTAGTGTCCTTCATTGGACCTAAGCCGAATTTGTTGGATACCAACAATATCAACCCACCAATGCGTTTGGAAGTAAGTCAGCCGATTTTAGATTTTGACGATATGACGAAGATTCGTCATATTGGCCACTACACCAACGGTAAGTTCCGCTCATACGAGTTGGACATTTGCTATCCAGCATCTTGGGGTAAAGCCGGTATCGAAGCGCGCTTAGCATCTTTGTGTGCCGAAGCGGCAGATGCGGTGCGTTCTGGTTACAACATCTTGATCGTGAGTGATCGCCAGGTTGATGAGCAGCATGTCGCTATTCCTGCGTTGTTGGCGACTTCAGCAATTCATCAGCATTTGGTTGAAAAAGGTTTACGTACCAGCGTTGGCCTCGTTGTTGAAACTGGCAGTGCGCGTGAGACACATCACTTTGCACTCTTGGCTGGTTATGGCGCTGAAGCAGTTCACCCGTACTTGGCAATGGAAACTTTAGCGGAAATGGCTAAAGGTTTGTCTGGTGATTTGTCAGCTGAAAAAGCTGTGAAGAATTTTGTGAAAGCGGTTGGTAAGGGCTTGCAAAAAGTGATGTCCAAAATGGGTATCTCTACTTACATGTCTTACACCGGCTCACAGATTTTTGAAGCCATTGGTTTAAATAAAGACGTCATTGATCATTACTTTAAAGGTACACCATCGAATGTAGGCGGTATCGGTGTATTTGAAGTGGCTGAAGAGGCATTGCGTATGCATCAGTCTGCATTTGGTAATGATCCAGTGCTGACCAATATGCTCGAAGCGGGTGGTGAGTATGCGTTCCGTATTCGTGGTGAGAACCATATGTGGACTCCAGATACGATTGCGAAGTTACAGCACTCCACTCGTATTGGTATCGAGAAGGGTTACCAAACCTATAAAGAGTACGCCAATATCATCAATGACCAAACTAAGCGTCAGATGACATTGCGCGGCTTGTTTGAGTTCAAGATTGATCCAGCTAAAGCGATTCCGTTGGATGAAGTTGAATCAGCAAAAGAAATCGTTAAGCGTTTTGCAACGGGCGCGATGTCTTTAGGTTCTATTTCTACTGAAGCGCATGCTACTTTGGCAATTGCCATGAACCGTATTGGCGGCAAGTCCAATACCGGTGAGGGTGGCGAAGATCCAAATCGTTATGTGAATGAGCTCAAAGGTATTCCAATCAAGAAGGGCGAAACCTTAGCTAGTATTTTGGGTGACGATGTTGTTGAAGCAAACATTCCTTTGCTCGATGGCGATTCATTGCGCTCCAGAATTAAGCAGGTCGCTTCAGGTCGCTTCGGTGTGACTACTGAATACCTACGCTCTGCTGATCAGATTCAGATCAAGATGGCACAAGGCGCTAAGCCAGGTGAAGGCGGTCAATTACCAGGTGGCAAAGTTTCCGATTACATCGGTAAGCTGCGTTTCTCTGTGCCAGGTGTGGGTTTGATTTCCCCCCCTCCGCACCACGATATTTATTCGATTGAAGATATTGCCCAGTTGATTCACGATCTCAAGAACGTGAACCCAGCTGCTGATGTATCAGTGAAATTAGTCTCTGAGGTGGGTGTTGGTACGATTGCTGCCGGTGTTGCCAAAGCGAAAGCAGATCACGTTGTGATTGCTGGACATGATGGCGGTACAGGTGCATCACCACTGTCCTCTATTAAGCATGCTGGTTCCCCATGGGAATTGGGTTTGGCTGAAACTCAACAAACATTAGTGCTCAATGGTTTGCGTAGCCGTATTCGTGTGCAAGCCGATGGTCAAATGAAAACCGGACGTGACGTTGTGATCGGCGCCTTGTTAGGTGCTGACGAATTTGGTTTTGCAACGGCGCCATTGGTGGTTGAGGGCTGCATCATGATGCGTAAGTGTCATTTGAATACCTGCCCAGTTGGCGTTGCGACACAAGATCCTGAGTTGCGCAAAAAGTTCTCTGGTAAGCCAGAGCACGTTGTGAACTTCTTCTTCTTTATTGCGGAAGAAGTACGCGAGATCATGGCGCAGCTTGGTATTCGTAAGTTTGATGATTTGATTGGTCGCGTTGACTTCTTGGATACCCGTAAAGGTATTGAGAACTGGAAAGTGCATGGCTTGGATTTCAGCAAGATTTTTGCTGAGCCAGCTGTGGCCAAAGATACGCCTCGTTACCAGATCTTGACCCAAGATCATGGTTTAGATAGTGCTTTAGATAATGTGCTCATCGAGAAGAGTGAGCCTGCACTACAGCGTGGTGAGAAAGTCTCTTTCATTGTTCCAGTGAAGAACGTGAACCGCACTGTTGGCGCAATGCTCTCCGGAGAAATCGCTCAGCGTTATGGCCATGCTGGTTTGCCTGATGACACTATTCATATTCAATTGAATGGAACTGCTGGTCAAAGTTTTGCCGCCTTCTTGGCGCGCGGTATCACCTTGGATTTAGTTGGTGACGGTAATGACTACGTTGGTAAGGGCTTATCTGGCGGGCGTGTGATTGTGCGTGCGCCACATGAGTTCCGTGGTGATACAGCAAAGAACATCATTGTTGGTAATACCGTTCTTTACGGCGCAATCGGCGGTGAAGCATTCTTCAATGGCGTGGCTGGCGAGCGTTTTGCAGTTCGTAACTCTGGTGCAACAACGGTAGTTGAAGGCACTGGCGATCACGGTTGCGAATACATGACTGGCGGCACCGTAGTGGTGTTAGGTGCCACTGGCCGTAACTTTGCAGCAGGTATGAGCGGTGGCATTGCTTATGTTTATGACGAAGATGGCCTTTTCGAGAAACGCTGCAATACCAGCATGGCTACTTTGGAAAAAGTACTGCCGTCAGCTGAGCAGATTGCCAAGATGCCTCAGTCACAGTGGCATGCCCCTGTTGATGTGAAGGATGGTGGTGAGCGTATGACTGATGAGCAAATTCTGAAGGGCTTGATCGAGCGTCATTTTCGCCACACTGGCTCTGAGCGCGCTAAAGCACTCTTGGCTGATTGGGAAAATGCCCGCGGTCGTTTTGTGAAAGTGCTGCCTACTGAGTACAAACGTGCTTTAGGCGAATTGTGGGAAAAAGCACAAAACAAAACCGTAGCTGCGTAATTTGCTGATAAGTTGCTTAATCAATAAAGACATTAAGAAAAGATACTAAGGATTCGATATGGGTAAGGTCACTGGATTTATGGAGTTTGAGCGCGTAGATGAAACCTACGAAGCTCCCGTTAAGCGTCTCCATCACTACAAAGAGTTTGTTGCAGCATTGACAGATGATGAGGCCAAAGTGCAGGGTGCACGTTGCATGGATTGCGGTATCCCATTTTGTAATAATGGTTGCCCTGTAAATAACATCATTCCTGACTTCAATGATTTGGTCTTTCATGATGACTGGAAGAATGCATTAGATGTTTTGCAATCAACCAATAACTTCCCTGAGTTCACTGGCCGTATCTGCCCAGCACCTTGCGAAGCTGCATGTACTTTAGGAATTAATAGTGACGCGGTTGGCATTAAGTCTATCGAGCACGCCATTATTGATAAGGGTTGGGAAAATGGTTGGGTTAAGCCGCAACCCTCTAAAACTAAGACTGGTAAGAAGGTGGCTGTCGTTGGTGGTGGCCCTGCTGGTATGGCGACTGCGCAGCAGTTAGCGCGCGTTGGTCATGACGTTACCGTATTTGAAAAGAATGATCGTGTTGGTGGATTGTTGCGCTACGGTATTCCTGATTTCAAAATGGAAAAGTGGTTGATCGATCGTCGTGTTGAGCAAATGCAAGCTGAAGGCGTGAAATTTGAGACAGGTGTATTTGTGGGTAAAGAGGCGATTGGCGCTGAAGTAAAAAACTACTCTACAAAAACTGTTTCACCTGATCAACTGATGAAAGATTTTGATGCCGTAGTGATTAGCGGTGGATCTGAGCAGCCACGTGACTTGCCAGTTCCTGGCCGTGAGCTAAAAGGCGTTCACTATGCTTTGGAATTCTTGATTCCACAGAATAAAGAAAACGCAGGCGATTTCAAAAATGAAATTTCTGCAGCTGGTAAGCATGTAGTAGTTATCGGTGGTGGTGATACTGGATCTGATTGCGTGGGAACGTCTAATCGTCATGGCGCTGCTAAGGTTACTCAGTTTGAATTGTTGCCACAGCCACCAGAAACTGAAAACAAGCCTTTGGTATGGCCCTATTGGCCAACTAAGTTGCGCACCTCCTCTTCGCATGAAGAGGGTTGTGAGCGCGATTGGTCTGTTGCTACAAAGCGTTTTGAGGGTAAAGATGGCAAATTAGAGAAGTTGATTTGCGTGCGCTTGGAGTGGAAAGACGGCAAGATGACAGAAATGCCAAATTCTGAATTTGAGATTAAGGCAGACCTGGTTTTCTTGGCAATGGGCTTTGTGTCCCCTGCAGCCCAGGTTCTCAATGCCTTTGGTGTTGAAAAAGACGCGCGCGGTAATGCAAAAGCTACTGTTGATGGCCAAAACGCCTACCAAACCAATGTTCCGAAGGTATTTGCTGCTGGCGATATGCGTCGTGGACAATCCTTGGTAGTTTGGGCAATTCGTGAGGGTCGCCAAGCTGCCCAGGCAGTAGATGAGTATTTAATGGGGTCTTCCGTTCTGCCGCGATAATATCGGGGATATGAACATTAGCCACTCCAACTCGGTGGAAGTGAAGCAAACAACCTCTAGCGGTGGCCATGGCGAAGTTGTAGTTCAAATTAAGGACGTCAACTTTTCCTACGCCCCCGGTGAGCGGCAAATTCTATCGGGACTCAATATGGAGTTCCGCCGAGGACAAGTTGTTGCGGTGATGGGTGGCTCCGGCTGTGGCAAGACCACAATCTTGAGACTTATTGGTGGCCAATTCACTGCACAGTCTGGTCAGGTCCTTTTTGAAGGTCATGACATTGGCAAAATGAACGGCGCTGAATTAATGGCCGCCCGACGTCGCATGGGAATGCTCTTTCAGTTTGGCGCACTCTTTACCGATCTCAGTGTTTTTGAAAACGTCGCCTTTCCTTTGCGTGAGCACACTGATTTAAGTGAAGAGCTTTTACGCTCTTTAGTGCTGATGAAGCTTAATGCAGTTGGCTTGCGTGGCGCACGTGATTTGATGCCTTCACAGATTTCTGGCGGCATGGCACGTCGTGTTGCTTTGGCAAGAGCGATTGCACTTGATCCTCCCTTGATCATGTATGACGAGCCCTTCGCCGGTTTGGATCCGATTTCACTGGGAATTACAGCGCGCTTGATTCGGGATTTGAATCAAGCTCTGGGCGCAACGAGCTTATTGGTTACACATGATGTTGAAGAAACATTTGAAATTGCCGATTACGTTTATTTCATTGCCAATGGTCGCATTGGTGCAGAAGGTACGCCCGAAGAGTTGAGCCGTTCAAGCGACCCATTTGTGCGCCAATTTCTGGATGCGTCACCAGATGGCCCCGTACCGTTTCACTATCCAGGCCAAAGCCTTGCTGAAGATTTTGGAGTGGGTCTGAAATGAGCATGTTTTATAAGGCCTTAGACCTCCTCGGTGATCTTGGATTTTTTATCCGTCGCAACTTAACCAGCCTTGGTTTAGCTGCTCGTATGTTTGCTGCAGTCATTTGGCGCTCAGGTTTCTTATTAAAAAGACCCCGTTTAGTTTCGGACCAAGTTCTCTTTGTCGGTAATCACTCATTTGTGATCATTGCGGTATCCGGTTTGTTTGTTGGCTTTGTTTTGGGTTTACAGGGCTATTACACCCTGAACCGTTATGGCTCAGAACAAGCTCTGGGTCTATTGGTTGCGCTGTCGCTTACCCGTGAATTGGGTCCCGTGATTACGGCTTTGTTATTTGCTGGTCGCGCTGGCACGTCTCTTACCGCTGAGATTGGCTTAATGAAGGCTGGTGAACAGCTCAGTGCTATGGAGATGATGGCGGTAGATCCATTAAGTCGTGTGATTGCACCGCGCTTATGGGCGGGCATTATTGCGATGCCGATTTTGGCAACCATCTTTACGGCTGTTGGTGTGATGGGCGGCTACTTTGTTGGCGTGCCTTTGATTGGGGTGGATTCCGGCGCCTTCTGGTCTCAGATGCAGGGCGGAGTTGATCTCTTTTCTGATATTGGCAATGGCCTGATTAAAAGCTTGGTATTTGGTGTGGCGGTGACTTTTATTGCCTTGTATCAGGGTTATGAGGCTAAGCCTACGCCTGAGGGTGTATCGCAAGCAACTACCAGAACTGTGGTGATTTCCTCCTTATCGGTTTTAGCGTTGGACTTCTTGCTCACCGCGATGATGTTCTCGAATTAGAAAGAATAAACTGGGACTCTTATGAGAAAAAGTGCAATTGATGTTTGGGTCGGAATCTTTGTAGCCATTGGTTTACTGGCTGCTTTGTTTCTCGCATTGAAGGTCGGTAATATGAATGCCGTTTCCTTTGCACCCACTTACAAAATTTCTGCGCGTTTTGACAATATCGGCGGACTCAAGCCACGTGCACCAGTGAAAAGTGCTGGCGTTGTTGTTGGCCGTATTGCCAATATCTCCTTTGATGACAAGACTTATCAAGCTACTGTCACTATGACCATTGAGGATGCCTATAAGTTCCCTAAAGATTCTGCGGCTAAGATTTTGACTTCAGGTTTGTTGGGTGAGCAATATATTGGGCTTGAGGCTGGCGGCTCTGATGACATGTTGCTTGCTGGGGATAAGATCACTCAGACGCAGTCCGCAGTGGTTCTTGAAAATCTGATTAGCCAGTTCTTATATAACAAGGCTGCCGATAGCGGTAAAGATAAGGGCGCTGAAAAATAATGCAGTGGCTTGTGAGAATTAAACGTCTCGTGCTGCTTGGCTTGGTGGCTATCATGGTGGGTTGCGCATCTATTCCTGCTGGAGTAGAGCCTTCTCCACATGATCCGTGGGAGCCGTTTAACCGTTCCGTTTTTGAGTTCAATGAAGGCTTAGATGCCTATTTACTCAAGCCGGTAGTGGCTGGCTACCGTTTTGTCTTGCCAGAGTTTGTGCGAGACGGCATCTACAATTTCTTTAGCAACTACAGTGATATCTACACTGCACTGCAGAACCTGTTGCAGGGCAAGCCCGACTATGCCTTTAGTGACTTGATGAGGGTGGTAGTCAATACCACTTTTGGTTTGGGTGGCTTAATTGATATGGCAACGCCTGGCGGCCTACCAAAGCATAAGGAAGATTGGGGTCAAACCTTTGGTGTGTGGGGTGTTCCCTCCGGCCCTTATGTTGTTTTGCCATTCTTTGGCCCTAGCAATGTCCGAGATACCTTTGGTACGGTAGCCGATTTGGAGTCGGACTATCTTTTTGGCTACGTAAAAGATATTGGCTTACGTAATAGCATTACCGGCTTGCGCGTGGTGAATGCACGAAATACGTATTACGAAGCAGGTGACCTATTGGATGGCGCTGCAATCGATAAATACAGCTTTATGCGAGATGCCTACATTCAGCGACGCGAATATCAGATTAATGAAGGGCGCGAAGATAGGGAGCCCCTCATGCCGGTTTACGAAAACCCCTACGAATAAAGGCGATCAAGCCTAAGCTGATTTCCTTTAAGGGCTAAAATGGGCTCCAATGACCAGCATTAATCGAGGACGCATGAAAAGCCAAAAAACCATTCAAAAATACTTTTCAGTATTGCTATCAAGCCTGTTTTTGTTTGCCGGCAGTGTTTCTGCTCAAGCAGTTGATCAGTCCACGCCCGACGGTTTGATTAAGACCGTAGTTTCTGATGTGATGGCTTCCGTAAAGTCTGACCCCGAAATTCAAAAAGGGAATATCCCGCGCATTGTGGATTTAGTGGAAAAGAAAATTGTTCCGTATACCGATATGCGCCGCACCACTGAAATGGCTATGGGCCCGAATTGGAAAAAAGCGACTCCAGAGCAGCAGGCTCAATTAGTTTCCGAATTTAAGAATTTGCTGATTCGCACGTACTCTGGTGCTTTAAGCCAATTACGTGATCAGACTATCCAATTTAAACCTTTGCGTGCGGCTCCAGACGACAAGGAAGTGGTTGTCAAGACCGTGGTAATTGGTCGTGGTGATCCGGTGCCGCTTGACTATCGCCTGGAGAAAACAGCCAATGGCTGGAAAGTCTATGACATGAACATCATGGGTGTTTGGCTGGTTGAGGCTTATCGCAATCAGTTTGCAAATCAAATTAGTCAGAATGGTGTAGATGGTTTAGTGAAGTTCTTGCAGGATCGCAATAAGCAGCTTGCTGCTGCGAAGCCAGCAAACTAAAGACCACACCAGAGCAATCAAAGATAAATATCAGATGCCATTTTTTTTACCCATTTCGGTGACCCAGAGCAATGTCTCGCAGTTGGAAAAGGATGGCCTGTTAAATCTTGCGTCATTAAGAGCTGTGGATTGCATCAATCTTAAGGATTTTGACTCTACTGTGCTCACGGTTTTATTGGCATGGCAAAAAAAATTACAAGCCAATGGTGAACACATGTCCGTACAAAACGCACCAGAGAAACTAACCGTATTAGCTAGCGTATATGGCGTTGCTGAGTTGCTAGGTTTGTCATAGCATGCACGCAGCAATATCGATAAAAAACGTATCAAAAAATTATGGTGCACTACAGGCGCTAGATGATGTTTCCTTATCAATTGAGCAAGGTGAGTTCTTTGGCCTGCTGGGTCCTAATGGAGCCGGTAAGACAACGCTGATTTCGATTCTGGCTGGATTGGTTACTGCAGATAGAGGTCATGCTGCAATCATGGGTGCAGATGTTCAAAGTCAATTCCGTGATGCTCGCCGGATGCTGGGAGTTGTGCCGCAGGAGTTGGTATTCGACCCCTTCTTTACCGTTAGAGAAACCTTGCAATTTCAGTCTGGCTATTTTGGTATTCGTCATAACGATGCCTGGATTGACGAGATCATGGCTAATCTAGATCTCACCAATAAAGCTGATAGCAATATGCGCTCCTTATCTGGTGGTATGAAACGACGGGTATTGGTGGCCCAGGCTTTGGTTCATAGGCCGCCTGTGATTATTTTGGATGAGCCAACAGCTGGTGTTGACGTAGAGCTGCGCCAATCTCTTTGGCAATTTATCAGTCGACTAAATCAAGATGGTCACACGATTGTTTTAACAACCCATTACCTTGAAGAGGCTGAGGCATTGTGTCAGCGCATTGCTATGCTCAAGCAAGGAAAGATTGTGGCTTTGGATACAACCGCGAATTTATTGAGCCAATACGGCTCAGTGAAAAAAGATGGTGAGGGTAAAACAGATCTCGAAGATGTGTTTGTCAACATCATGTCGGGGGGTGCTCGATGAAATCTACTTTAAAGAAACTGCCAATCTCCTATGGCAGCGGTTTCCCAACGCTCTTGCGAAAAGAAATCAAACGTTTTTATAAAGTGGCGTTTCAGACGGTTGCTGCCCCAGTGCTTACCGCTGTTTTGTATTTAATGATTTTTGGACATGTGTTGGAGGGTAAAGAGGTCTACGGTCGTCTGAATTACACGGCCTTCCTCATTCCGGGCTTAGTCATGATGAGCGTATTGCAGAACGCATTTGCTAATACCTCTTCATCCCTTATTCAGTCGAAGGTGACTGGTAACCTCGTCTTTGTTTTGCTGGCCCCATTTAGCCACTTGGAGTTTTATGCCGCTTATGTCTTGGCTGCGGTATTTCGTGGAATTGTCGTTGGCTCAGGCGTATTACTAATTACCGCTTGGTTCGCAATGCCATCCTTTGAATATCCTCTATGGATCATGGCATTCGCTCTATTGGGCGCTGCAATTTTGGGAAGTATGGGTTTAATTGCGGGCATCTGGGCCGATAAGTACGATCAATTAGCCGCATTTCAGAATTTCATCATCATGCCGGCAACGATGTTGTCAGGCGTGTTTTATTCCATTCACTCTTTGCCGGCAGCATGGCAAGTGGTATCCCACTTCAATCCATTCTTCTACATGATCGATGGTTTCCGTTACGGCTTCTTTGGAGTGTCAGATATATCCCCTTGGAATAGTCTAGCGATCGTGGCGTGCTTCTTTGTTGTGGTCTCTGCTATTGCTTTGCGTTTACTGAAAAAAGGCTACAAGCTCAGAAACTAGTTATTGCCCTTTACCTAAACACGAATTAAACAGTTGTTAAGAAATTAGAAATCAGGAGATTGTGATGTTGCCAACCCCAGAGCAAATTGAAGGCTATATTCAGCAAGGCCTTGCATGCACCCATGTCAAAGTTGAAGGTGATGGCCAGCATTTCTTTGCGACGATTGTGAGTCCAGAGTTTGAAGGCAAGCGTTTGATTCAGCGTCATCAATTGGTATATGGCGCTATGGGCGATCGCATGAAGGCAGAGGTTCATGCTTTATCAATCAAAGCTTTCACCCCCGAAGAGTTTGCACAAAATACCCCAACATAAAATACGACATTAGCTTTTATTGGAATAGATTCATGGATAAATTACGAATGGTTGGCGGCACTCCCCTTAAGGGTGAGGTAGCAATTGCTGGCGCAAAGAACGCGGCGTTGCCAATTTTGTGTGCTTGTTTGCTCACCGATCAGCCTATCACTTTGCGTAATGTCCCTGACTTACAAGATGTGCGGACCATGCTCAAGCTCTTGCAAGAAATTGGCGTGACTGTCACTTTTCCAGATTCAAATGATCGCAATCACGTGGTACTCAATGCAGCCAATATTAAGAGCTCTGAAGCTACTTATGAGATGGTGAAAACCATGCGTGCCTCTATTTTGGTTCTGGGCCCATTGCTCGCCAGAATGCATAGCGCTAAGGTTTCCTTGCCGGGCGGCTGCGCTATTGGTGCGCGCCCAGTAGATCAGCACATCAAGGGTTTAAAAGCCATGGGTGCCACCATCAAGATTAAGAGTGGTTATATTCAGGCGGAAACTAAATCTGCTACGGGTCGTCTGCAAGGCGCTTCCATCTTGACTGACATGATTACCGTAACAGGTACAGAGAATCTATTGATGGCCGCCACTTTGGCATCCGGCACAACCATTTTGGAGAATGCTGCGCGCGAGCCTGAAGTGGGAGACTTAGCAGAGTTGCTCGTCAAAATGGGCGCCAATATTACCGGTATTGGTAGTGATCGCCTAGTCATTGAGGGTGTTGAAAAGCTCCACAGTGCAGAACATGCTGTGATTGCCGACCGGATTGAAGCTGGTACATTCTTGTGCGCAGTTGCTGCTGCTGGCGGTGACGTGCTGGTCAAGCACTGTCGCCCAGATACCTTGGATGCGGTGATCGTCAAACTCAAAGAAGCTGGCTTGGAAATGGAAGTCGGTCCTGATTGGATTAGGGCTTCCATGAAAGGGCGTCCTAAGGCGGTTAGCTTCCGTACTTCTGAATACCCAGCCTTTCCGACGGATATGCAGGCGCAGCTGATGGCAGTCAATGCCATAGCCCAGGGGAACGCTACGATTACCGAAACCATCTTTGAAAACCGCTTTATGCACGTTCAAGAGATGAACCGCCTCGGTGCTGATATTGCAATTGAGGGTAATACCGCAATTGCACAGGGCGTGGAAAAGCTTTCTGGGGCCATTGTGATGGCTACTGATTTGCGGGCCTCCGCCAGTCTAGTGATCGCTGGATTGGCTGCCCAAGGCGAAACCCAGGTAGACCGGATTTATCACTTAGATCGTGGATATGACCGCATGGAGCAAAAGTTGACCCTCTTGGGGGCCAACATTCAGCGAATCAAGTAAGCCTGATAGATAATTAGTCAATGAAGTTAACTCTAGCCCTCTCGAAGGGGCGCATCTTCGAAGAAACTGCTGAGATCTTATCTAAGATCGGCATTCGTCCGCTTGAAGATCCAGAAAAGTCACGCAAACTCATTATTGAGACCTCCAATCCTGATGTCCGCCTGATTATTGTGCGTGCTTCAGATGTGCCGACCTATGTTCAGTTTGGTGGCGCCGATTTTGGAGTTGCTGGCCTGGATGTCTTAATGGAAAACGGCACCGATGGTCTATATGTTCCTTTTGATTTGAACATCGCTAAATGTCGTATGTCAGTTGCTGTGAGAGAAGGTTTTGATTACGCGGCTGCAGTAAAGCAAGGATCGCGTTTGAAGGTTGCAACAAAGTACGTCAATTGTGCACGCGAGCACTTTGCCAATAAAGGCGTTCACATCGATACGATTCATTTATACGGCTCAATGGAGTTAGCTCCATTGGTTGGCCTAGCAGATGCAATTGTCGATCTGGTGTCTACAGGCAATACTTTGCGTGCAAATGGTTTGGTTGAAGTTGAGCCAATCGCCGATATCAGCGCACGTTTAGTTGTTAATCAAGCATCTTATAAACGTAAGCGCACACAATTACAGCCATTCTTTGAGTTGCTGAAGTAAAGAAAAAAATCATATGTCAGCAGAAGTCATGGTCAAGCGCCTTAATAGCAAAGATGCCGGGTTCAAAGAAGCCCTGCTCTCCAGCCTTTCTTTGCCTATGGCGGATGATGAGGCGATTGATGCTGCAGTAGTAAATATTCTGGCGCAAGTGAAGGGTGAGGGTGATGCTGCTGTGCTCTCCTTTACAAAGCAGTTTGATCGTCTCAATATTTCAAGTGTTACTGAGTTAGAAATTTCTCCAGAAGAATTAAAAACAGCTTACGAAGGTTTATCTGCTGAACAAAAAAATGCTCTTGATATCGCTGCGCAAAGAGTGCGTGCTTATCACGAGAGGCAGAAGATTGAAGCGGGTTGCCACTCTTGGGAATACGAAGAGGCTGATGGCACCCGATTAGGCCAAAAAGTAACAGCCTTAGATCGTGTGGGTATTTATGTTCCTGGCGGCAAGGCTGCTTATCCATCTTCTGTGTTGATGAATGCAATTCCTGCCAAGGTTGCTGGTGTGAAAGAAGTCATCATGGTGGTGCCCACCCCTGATGGCGCTCGCAATACCTTGGTCTTGGCTGCTGCTTACTTATCTGGTGTTGATCGCGTCTTTACGATTGGTGGTGCACAAGCAGTTGGCGCCTTAGCTTATGGCACGCAAACTATTCCACCGGTAGATAAAATTGTTGGCCCTGGCAATGCCTATGTTGCAGCCGCCAAGCGCAGAGTCTTTGGTACTGTTGGCATTGATATGATCGCTGGCCCTTCAGAAATTTTGGTCCTCTGTGACGGTTCTAGCAATCCCGATTGGATCGCGATGGATTTATTTTCTCAAGCTGAGCATGATGAGTTTGCGCAATCTATTTTGCTTTGTCCAGATGAGAAATTTATTGAGCAAGTGCAAGTAAGCATTAATAAGTTATTACCTGACATGCCAAGAAAGAAAGTGATTGAAACATCGCTTACTAATCGTGCTTTATTGATTCGGGTAAAAGATATGGGCGAGGCTTGTGAGATTGCCAATGCCATTGCTGCCGAGCATTTAGAAATTTGTGCAACTGAGCCACGCAAGTGGGCTGAGTTAATTCGTCATGCTGGCGCCATCTTTATGGGTAATTACACCAGTGAATCTTTAGGCGATTATTGTGCAGGTCCGAATCACGTTTTACCAACAGCACGTACTGCGCGCTTCTCATCCCCATTGGGGGTGTATGACTTTATTAAGCGCTCAAGCATGATTGAAGTCAGTGAAGCAGGTGCTCAAACGCTAGGCGCTGTTGCTAGTACGCTCGCACACGGTGAGGGCTTAACAGCTCACGCCCGCGCAGCTGAGATGCGCCTGAAAAAATAAACCCAAGCTCGGTTTAGAAAAAACGATTGCAGTCAAGTTTAGGCGCTAGCCAGAATTTCTTTCAAAGCCGTAATCAATTCATTTGTTTGATCATCGGTGCCGATGGTGATGCGCAAAAATTCTTCAATCCGTGGTGACTTGAAGTGACGCACAATAATTCCGCGATCGCGTAAAGCTTGATACAGCTTCACACCAGCATGATTCGGGTGACGCGTAAAAATAAAGTTGGCGGTTGATGGCAGCGTATCAAAGCCTAATGTACTCAATTCAGCTACTAAGCGTTCGCGAGTTTGAATCACTTTTTTGCTAGTAGACTCCAAATGGGCTTGATCTTGTATTGCGGCAATTGCTCCCGCTTGCGCCAGGCGCCCCAGTGGATAGGAGTTAAAGCTATTCTTCACCCGCTCCAGACCTGCAATGAGGTCTGGATGTCCCACTGCAAATCCAACGCGAAGTCCAGCTAGGGCGCGTGACTTGGATAAGGTGTGTACGACCAAGAGGTTTTCTGGACATGCACTTCCGCGAAGCAGGGGAATGCAAGACTCGGTTCCATAATCCACATAGGCTTCATCAATCACTACTACGGACTGTGTATTTCTACCCAGCAGAGCTTCGATATCTGATCGAGGAATAGCTCGACCAGTTGGGGCATTGGGATTAGGGAAAATAATTCCGCCATTGTCAGTCTTGAGATTCTCGGTTTGGATCTCAAAATGAGAGCCCAAGGGTACTGTTTCATAGTCAATGCCGAATAACTTGCAATAAACCGGGTAGAAGCTATAAGTGATATCTGGAAACTGGACTGGTTTAGCTTGTTTGAGCAGACCTAAAAATACGTGGGCCAGAACCTCGTCGGAACCATTTCCTAAAAAAACCTGTTTTGGGTCTAGGCCGTGCAAATCGGCAATGGCTTTTTTAAGGGCCAAGCCTTCAGGGTCTGGATAAAGCCTTAAATCATCGGTGTTTTGCTGATTTATGGCGGCTAGAGCCTTAGGAGATG
>JACCDG010582314.1_pt1 | contig 26724 bp, 34 predicted proteins | sample 7442471 | NCBI WGS metagenome assembly JACCDG01 (sample SAMN15323444, study PRJNA562643) | freshwater metagenome | isolation source: river surface water | place: USA:Blue River Watershed | collected 2017-08-17 | reverse complement strand
GCTTCTTGCACACGGTGGTCGGCCTCCTGTTGAGCTTTGGTGAGCGCACGCTCAAACAGAAGCGCAGACCGTTCTTTGGCGGTTGAAAATCCCTTGAGGTAGCCCCAGCCGTAGAGGCCGCCCAAGGAGGCGATGATGAGAGGAACGTAGACGAGCGGGGAAACGAGACGGCCGAGGAGGGCGGTGAGCATCATCCGATCTTCCCTCCGAAATGCGCCATTACACGCCGAGCGCCGGCGGCCACGAGACAAGCCAGTGCGATATAGACGAGCGCCTTGCCTGACAGGCCGAGCGCATCTCTGAGGGAAGACGTTGCGTCAAGAGACTCTGCCGTCTGCTTGGACGCGTCGGTCACTGTTCCCCAAAAGATATCCGTGATGAGCGCGAGCCCGCCGAGGCTCGTTGCCTGGATCGTCCCCGACTTGGCGAGGTCGGCCACCGGAGGGGTCGAGGGGCAGATCGCCTGCGGCATCGGATCTGCCTCTTTCTCGGCCTCCGTTGGCGGCGGGGCTGCGGGAATATCGTTCCACAGCGCGGCTTCCGCCGCTCGCCGTCTGACAAGCCCCCGCGAGACCTCAAGGCGGCCTGTCTTCTTGTTCCGGTGCTTGTTCCAGCGCGCAAGCTGAGCGGGTACCGCGTCGTATTGCCCCTTGTTCAACAACTTGAACAGGGTCGAATTCTTGACCTTCTCTTCCCCGTGGTTGAAGACCCACGAGGTCAAGGCATCGAACTGGTGCGCGTTCAACGGCACCTTGACGTATTTCTCGACCACGTCCTCGGACCACCCGAGATCTTTCATCAGGAGGCGCTCAGCCTCTTCCGCCGTGATGGTCATCCCAGGGGTAACGTCGCGACCGGTGTGTCCCCAGCCGATGGTGAGCTTTCCCGCCGGGCAGATGTAGGCTTTGAGCTTGCAGCTTTCGAAGCTCTTGACGAGGTCAATGCCTTTTATGGTGCTGTCCATCCTATCCCCCGATCTCGGCAAGGAGCTGCTTGGCGGTATTGACAGCAGCATCCACGGAAGCGCGATCAGCAGCAGCTGCCACCGCTGCCTTCGAGGCAGCTTCCACGGTTTCGATGGCCATAGCTGCGGCTTCCCAAGCGGCGCGCTTGGCGACGATGACATCTCGCAATTGCTCATAGGTGAGCCCCCGTGCGGTCGCTTCCGCTGCGAGCTGGCTTTTGGCGGTTTCGTCCGTGCCGGACTCCGCTCTGAGGACCAGCTCGTATTTGAGGAGGTAGGCGCCTTGCTTGCCGGGAGCGGCGGCCGTGATGGCGGAGCGGCGGGCTTCGGCGGCGTCAGCAACAGCGGCAAGCCCGCTTTCCTTGGCCCGGCGGACGATCTCGGCCGCGACCTCCTCAGCCGCCACCGCGGTCGGGTGATCGACCCAGACGGTTGCCCCGTCGACCTCGACCACCGAGCGCACGCCGTCGGCCGCGTCTTGCGGCTCGTCAGTCTTGATTCTCATAGGAGCCTCACCAGAGGATATCGGAGAGAAGGGGTTTGACGCCGATTACTGTGAGCGTGCGCTCGGCCGCCGCGTCGGCATCGAGCGAGATATTGACCCGCCAATCGGCACCGTCTGCCGTAACCCAGACCCGCGTGGCGTCGTGGGACCGAAGGTCGATCTTGTCCTCGCCGGAATCGAACTGGCGGAGCGTGTCGCCATTGCCGGCAACAGCGATGTCGGCCGAGCCGTCATTGCCGAAATAGAAGGTGTCGGATCCGCCGTTGCCATAGAGCAGGTCGGCCCCGCCGTTGCCGATGAGCGTATCGCTTCCCCCGCCGCCGATCAGAGTATTGGCCGAGGCGTTCCCCGTGATGGTGTCATTGCCGCCCGCGCCGTAGGCGTGCTCGATGATGACGCCATTGGCAATTGCCAGGCCGCCGCCCGCCCCGATTTTATAGGAAGCCCAGCCGCCGCCGCTCGTTTCGTTCTGGAGCGAGGCCTGCCTTAGATCGATGACATCGGCAGCCGTCGTGCCGGTGATCTGGTCATTGCTTCCCGCAGAATCCCAGATGCAGCGCCATGCACCCGGCGTGAGCACGTATTGATTGGCGTCTTCCGCGCCTGTCGTCAGATTGGCCCCATACATGGCTTGCAACGCCGCGACGTCGAAGGCCATCGGACCTGACGCATACACCCCGCCCAGCCCGTCGTTGTAGGACATCACGGTCGTGCCGTTATTATTGAGGCCGTTGTCGCCGCGGTCCCCCGTGACATCCTGCGTCACGCCAGGGAAAAGCCCGGACCCGTGCCATGTCGAGTGCGGATGCTCAAGCCCAAGCGCGTGGCCGATCTCATGCGCAATAAGCCACGGGGATAAGGTTACGTAAAATCCCATGCGCTCGCCGTCGTCTGGGTCGTCATGCCATCCAGACCAGACAATGTGCGGGTCGGTCGGGCGAAGGATGGGGGCCAGGTCCGCTGTTATCTTGTTCTCGACAATCTCGGCGTCCCCGCGCGGAGCTTCGACAAACAGGATATTACAGACGGCTTCGTACTGGCGGAAGACCGACAGAAAACTTGCGATCTCCGTTCCGGTCCAAGCCAGTCCGTAGTCGTCGGCGAAGGTATAAGTGATGATGTTGTCGTGGCCGGCCGCCAGCCACGACGGGCCCATAAGGGCCGCAAGGTATGGGTTCACGCAACAATCTCCTCGACCCTCAGATAGCTTTTGAGCCCCCCGCCAAACAGGCGTGCGCCTGCCGACCCGTTAAAGGTGATCGTTCCCGCCGACGCAACGCCCGCTCGAATCTTGAACGTTGTTGACGATGTTGTCCCAGCTCTCATGACGTGCAGGATGGCCGGCTCTCCAACGGCGTTTGCCGTGGCGCTGCGGGCACCTAGCGCGGCTGCCAGCGCGCCTGCGGTCGAGTCTTGGAACAACGCAACGCATATGTAAGCATCGGTTGCACCCGAATAGGAATAGACTCCTGCATGGCTTATGCAGAGGAGGTTTGCCGACACAGTCGGGGATGTCGACAGTGTCATAAATTGATTGCCTTCGGTGTTCTGCGGGATCGTGTCGTCGATTGGGGTCGTCGTGGTGCCGGTGGCAACGGCCCCGTCCTGGCTGATGACCGACTGCACCATCTGCCCCGGCAGCTTCACCCCCGGCGCCATGTTGACCACCACATCGGCGACCGCGTTCCAGGTGCCCGCCGTGACGAGGCCAGAGTTCCAGATGAGCCGCCCAAGCACGAGGTAGGGCTTCGAGGATACCGCCGTCCCCGTGTAGAAGACGTGCGCGGAATCGGCCGCGTTGTCCTCTGCCGTCGAGGAGGCGATGCCCTGCTGTTGCAGCGCATAGATGTCGAGGGCCGAGAGGCAGTTGATGACGCCCAAGCGGATTGTGCCAGCGTCATCGAAGGCGACTACCCAGAGCGAGAAGGCCGTTCCATTCGTCGTTCCGAGCAAGGCGGTCGAGTTGATGGTGATCGAGGTTGCCGCGGTGACCGATCGCGTCGTGATCGTGCCCGTTCCGGCAGTCGCCGAGCGGAAGGGAAGCAGAACCGTGTTGGTCGCCGATGGGTCGGTGCCGTCAGCGCCTTTGAGAGCGACCGTCAGCTCACTCGACCCGACAGAGCAGGTAATCGAGGCGTTGACCGGCATGCCGGCGGCGAGCTGGGCTTTGAGGAGGTAGCGGGCGTCTGCCGTCTGGCGGTTGAGGGCTTCCGCATCCCCCGTTGCGTTCCCTAGCCCCGTGATCTTGAATCCCCCCATGGGGATGTTCGCGGCGGCGGGAGCGCTGCCATCGCGCGGCAGAATCGTATCGGCCGCCTCTTTGACGGCCGCGAATTGCGCGTCCATCCGGGACGCTGTGATCTTTACCGTGTTGTTGCGATCGGTGACCCAGGTGTACGGATAGGTCAGAATACCGGCTGCCCAGCCCATCGAGAGGGATCCTTATTTCTTGCCCGGGAACGTCAGCGCCCACCCTTTGGGGTCGCGCTTCTGGTCCTTGGCGATTTGCCTGACGAGATACTGGGGGTCGACGTTGTTGCCGCGAGCGGCCTTGACGACAGCAGCCTCGGCCGCCGCGTTGAACTCTTGCTCGCTGATCCGGCCCGCCTGGAAGTCCGCAGCAGGGCCTTCAATCGCGGCGCGGAACTCACCATGCGCCATTTGCATCTGCATCATTTGCTCGCGGTCAGGAGCGCGTTTCCCGGAATAGGGCCGCGGGCCTTGTTGAAGCCGTGATTGCAGGCTATTGGGGTTTGCCGTCAGACGTTGGCGGTTGCGGGAGTATCTGAGCTGTGAAAGCTCTTCGCCATTGGCGCCGATCTGCTTTGACAGATCATCGATCTCCGAGAGCAGTTCGTTTACGTCTGTGGCCGGTGGCGCTGTTCGCTGCGGCGGTTGCGCTGCCGCTGGCGCTGCTCGACCCGCGCCTGTTGGACCTAGCGTGGGCGGCTCCCGTGTGGCTTCTGGTGCTGGCGGCAATCGCCGCTGACGTGCTGCTCGAGCGCTTTGAACTGCATCGACGGCTAAGCCGCCATAGTCCCGGATCTCCGGGAATGAGGCTCCAGCCCGTGCCGGCAGATAGGCCGACAGGAACCCCTTCACATATTCCCGCTTTTGCTCGTCAGGCTGAAGCCGTGGGTCGTAGGCTCCAGCAACTCCAGCCCCACCCATGAGCGCGGGCCGCGTCAGTTGCCCGGCTGCATACATCGCGTTGGCACCTGGGAGAGACAGCTCGCGAGCGACACGGCCTCCCGCCCCCAAGAGGCCAAGCCCCATCGGCGCGACGATGGAACCGCCAAGGGCGATGTTCGCGTCCCCTTCGCTCAGTGCTGAGCGCGCGGTGTCGATCTGCCCTCTGGCGTCCTTGAGCCGGTCGTCGTAGCTGCGGCCGTCGTCGGCGAGATAGGCGGCCCCCATGGGGGCTAGGCCCATGGTCGCATCGTTAATGAGCACGAGCGCGATATTCCGAAACCGGCGCTTCTGGTCGTACTCTTTGCGGAGTGCTTCGACTTTGGCTTGGTCGGTCATCGGCGAGCCCCCTGCTGTCCGGCGATAAGGGCTTGGGCAAGGCGTCGAGCGTAGTCCTCGCGGGCGGTGCCGGGCACCTGACGGGCCTGCGCTTGCTGGAGACGCCTCAGCTGCGGGATGACCTCGCCCGGCTGATCCATTGGGGTCATGGCGATCCGCGCGAGCGGCACGTTTCGCCTGTCCTTGGCGCGCTGGACGCCGTAGCGGGTCACGGCGCGGCGCAAGCCGCCCAGGCTCAGGGCGTCGGCATCTGCGGCCATCTCGATCGGTGCATCCATGGCTTCCCGCGTTGCCTGCCGGCTGGCGGTCTGCGACCCACCGACCATCTGGGCAGTCGAGCGGGCCTGATCGAACTCGCGGAGCCTGAGCAGCAGTTGCTCGGCTTCCCGGTTGCCGAAGATCCGGCGAAGCACCATGCGGCCGTTCTCGGACTTCGCCCATTTGAGCATGTCGCCGGAGTCGTTGCCGCCCATCTCGTTGTGTAGCTTCTGGACGTAGGCGACGCGGGCGCGGTCCTGCTGGTGCTGGGGCAGGCGGTCGAATTGATCGAGCACACGGTTCTGCCGGACACCGGGCGTCTTCGGCATGCCGAGAATAAATTCCATCGCCCGCTCGCCGGTGCGAACATCGCCCCAGACTTGGTTTGCCCGCCACCAATCTGGATACGTCCTGCGCATGTCGACGGTGACGCGATTGTAGAGACGAGTGAGTGCAGAGCGGACGGTGCGATCCTGCGGGCCTAGCCCGTCTATCATGTCCCGCAGCGCGGCCCGGGCGTCGATCGCCTGCTGAAGATTTCCGACGACGTTGCGAACGGGGTTTGGCTGCCCTTGCACAGTAACGCCGGTAGTAAACTCATTAAGCGCGCGGCCGACGGCATCTTGCACGGCTCCAGCGCGGCCGCCGACATAGATGCGACGGAACCGATCCAGAGTTCGCTCAAGACGAGGCACCAGAGGATTAACGCCGCCGTTCGCAGCAACCGCTTGACGTTCGGCAGCGAACGCCGCCTGATAGCCAGCCCGCCCCTGGTTGACGAGCGCCTGATCCAGCTGGTTTGCCAGCGTCTCGAAATCCTGCCCGCCGACGGCACCAGTGAGCACTTGGCGCAATCTCTGGCCCTGCTGAGAAAGCCGCTGACCAAGCGCAGCACGCACCTCTGAGCGCGCCCGGCCGGGCGTGTTGGCGAGATAGTCAACCGTCTGCCGCGCCTGATCGTCGTTGAAGCGCATCATCTCGGCGTCGGTCGAGTTGGGATTAGCGCGGGCCTCGCGGAGTGCGGCGCTCGAACCTGGCTGCTCTGCGAGCACCAGAGGGCTTTCTCGGCATTTGTAACGCTCCAACAGCCGCGAGAGCCGGTTGCGGGACGTGGCGGGCGTCGTCCCCTAGGTTTGCGCCAGCCGCGCCGTTGCGTCCTGCATGGCCGCGCGCTGATTGCCGTTGTGCCGGCGCATGGCTTGCCCGAAGACGCTAAAGGCTTCCTCGACCTGCGGGGCCTGCAATGAGCGGTGCGTTGGCAACAGCTCATCAAGCATCTGCTGGGCAGACGTCCCGCTCTCTTGCAGGCTCTTATTGAACGCCGTTTCAGCAGAGCGGCGGCCGGTCAGGTTGTTGGCGACCGTGCGGCGCACGACGTCGACGCCCTTGCCGACCATCTGGCCAAGCCCGGCGCCTACTGCGCCGCCCGCAGCATTGAGCAAAGGTTCCCTGACGGCTGACGTCGCGAGTTTGCCAGCGGCTTCTCCGGCTGTATCGTCAGGGCTGATGTCGGCGCGGCCTGGGATCGAGACGACGCCGTATTTTGCGCCGAGCTTGGCACCCTCCCTAAGAGCTAGCCTTAGACCCATGCGCGCGCCTTGCGCGACGCGGCCCGCGCTGAGGCCCGGCACCATCAAGGTTGGGGCAGCGCCGACCACTTCCAGAACGGCTGACTCGATCGGGTTGGTTTCCTGCCGGCCGGTCCTGATCCGGTCCCAACTCTTCATGACCTCGGCGGTGTCGCGATCTGAGAGGCCGAGCGCGCGTTTGATGTCGTTGGCAGCGCCCGCGATTTCAGCGCCCATGCCGAAGGTCAAGCCGTTGGCGATCTGATAGCCCCGGCCCTGGCTTTCGCCGACGGTCTGGCCGAGCATACGGCCGATCGGGTCGGTCGCAGGCTCATTTAGGAAGGCGTTCGGGTCAGGTGCAGCGCCGATCTTGGCGTCGAACTGCTCGCGCGGCATGTCTGAGTAGTGCTTTTTGTAGAGTGCGTCAGCCAACTGCTGATCGCTCATGTCGTTGTATTGGGGGTATTTGGCGCGAATGTCCTGAAGGCTCGCCATCAGCGAATCTCCAAAGGATCGGAGAGCGCCGGACCATCTAGAGTAGGCGCGCTGTCATCGGCTCGCATCGGAGCCGGTGCCCCGGTCGTCTTCAGCCTCTGCTTGACCATCTTTTGGAACTGGTCTTTGAGCTGCTTGACGTTGGCGCTGACACGATTTTCGATACCTGTGCCTTGCCCGAGATAGTCACCGACGGTTCCGGCAATTACCCCGCCGACGCCGCGCTCTTCTGAGAACGGATTGAACGTGGCGCCGACCGAATACGTCGGGTCGACAAGCATCTTGTTCATGAGCTCTAGATCGGGTCCGTTCAGGACGCCGAGGTTGTAAAGCTCCTTCATCTGCATTTGGATATTTGTACGCGCAGTGTTGACCGCATCTCTCTCCGTACCAACGCGCGCGTATCCGCCTTGCTTGACGAGAGCGTCGTAGTTGTCGAGTTCGTTCGTCAGGTTCGCAACCGCGGTCTCGGCCTCGAGGTTTTTCGTCTGGACTGCGCTCGGGATCTTGCCCGCCTGCTGCTGGCGCTGCCGCCATTCGCGATCCTTGCGGCGCTCTTCCATCTGGGCCTTCTGATAGGCCGTCATCTCGTCCTTCTTCGTGGCGAACTGAGACACCATCAGGGGCGTGGGATTGCGCCGAGGATTCATGTCGTAGATGCCTTGGCCTTGGATGATCTTCCAATCCGGCATCATCGCTTCGGCTTGAGCCTTCTTTTCTGCGGCAGCGCGCTCAGCCGCGGCCTTTGCTTCCTCCTGCTGCTTCATCTGCGCTGCAGCCGCGTCAGCCTGGCTTCCCCGATAGCCGCCGAGACCGCCCGCAAGCACCCGCGCAAGCCCCTGCGTCCAGTGCTGGACCGGTGACGCATCCATCGATTGCTGCATGAGCGCATTGGCGAGCGCCCGCTGGCGGCTGATGCTTTCCGCCGTCGGCACCGGCGCCGGCTGTCCGAAGTTGAAAAAGCCCATCTAGAACCACCCTCCCCCGAGGCCGCCGAATGAAGGACCGACCGGACCTGTCCGGTTGGCATTGGCGCCAGCAAGCGCGCCCGCAACTGCTCCAGCCATCGCTGCTGACATGCCCCCCGGATTGCCCGCGCCGCTGTAGCCAGGACCAGCACCCGGACCGGTCGGGCCAACCGGGCCAGTGCGGCCCGCTCCAGGGTTCCCGCTCGAGCCCCCGGAGCCCGCCGAAGGCCCTGTCGGGCCGGTTGGGCCTGTCGGGCCGCTTGGTTGTCCGCCGCCGCCGTAGCCGCCCCCTGGGTGGCCTGCGCCCGGTCCGGATGGCCCTCCGATGCCGGGAGGGCCGCTAGGCTGTCCGCCGGGGCCGCCAAACCCGCCCCCCGGCCCCATGCCCGGCCCTGACGGCCCGCTGATCCCCGAAGGACCGCCAGCGCGGCCACCACCCATAGGACCGGCCGACGGTCCCGCAGGCCCGCCGATGCCGCCGAATGACCCGCCCCCACCGAGTGCGTTGGTGCCCTGCTGCCCAAACGACAGCCCGAGAGCGTCCCCGAGAGCCGGGTTTGCCATCGCATAGTCTGCGATCTGCTGCGCGCGGAGACCTTTCACCGCTTTCGACGGCTTGCCGTTCATCTTGCCGTAGAGCTCGGCCGCCTTGGTGACGGCAACCTGGTTGGCAATCGTCGGGGTGGCCAACGCTGCTGCGAGCGCCTTGGAATACTTCGGGCCGACGGATTTGACGGACCCCTGGAAGGCGTCGTTGAAGCTCTCCAGCCCCGGCGCGAAGGCAGAGGCCTTGGTCGAGGGGATGCCGATGGCCGGTGTCCCGCTCATGGCCGCCATCGAGAGGCCCGGCATGCCGCGTTGAGCTTCAGCCTGATCAGCCGTCGGCGTGCCGATGCCGCCGAACGAACCGAAGGCGCTCATTGCTGTGTCGGTTGCCGGTGCCATATCGGGCGCCGCCGAAGGAAAGCCCCGCGTCATCGCCGTCATCGGATCAGCATCGATCGCGGCCTGAGCGTCTGACATGCCGTATTTGGCTTCGTCGCCGAATTGGCCAAAGCCGTTATAGGCGCTAGACAACTGAGAAGGCGACAGCGACGCCATGGCTGTAGCAGGCGGCGCCGCGACATCGCGCGTGAACGCCGTCATGGGATCGACGTCGGCGAGAGCTGATGACGGCGTTCCGAACGCCGCCCCAGATCCGAAGACACCGAAGCTATTGAGAGCAGGAGACGCCGTCGGCGACGTCGGCGCGCCAAGAGAAGGACCGGCGAGCGCATTGACCGCGGCCGACCTCATGCTTGCCTTAGCTGGGTCGCCGCCGTCCTCACCGCCCCACGCGGAGGCATCTGAGAATTGACCCGCTCCGAGTGCTTCTGCCATCGAAATGTCAGGATTGTCGGAGAAGGTCGGCGACCCCATGAGCGCCGCCGCGACTGCTTTTGCAGCAGCTTTGGATGCCTTCGACGCGGATATGTCAGAAGCCGTCGGCGCCGCAGGAAACCCGCGTGTGAACGCTGTCATTGGCGTTGCCGCGTCGGCAATCGCTTGGGCGTTGAAGGAACCGAACGACGGCGCGGCCATGGTTGTCGGCATGGCGAACGACTCGCGCGCAAACGCCGCGACGGGGTTTGCAACCGCTGCTGCCGCGGCATCAATCGCCGCCTGCTCGCCCCATGCTTTTTCCATGTCGGCGAGGTTGTTCATCGACATCGCAAGGGCTTGCGGGTCGCCGAAATAATCGCCGTAAGGATCGCCGGAAAAGTCGAGGCCGAGCGGTTCGCCGAACATCGGCGTTGCCATTTGTGGAGGCCCGAATGCAAACGACGTAGCGTCAGAGAGATCAGGGACTCCGTCGCCGTCAAAATCCCAACCGCCGTCTACCTTCGTTACTTCGCCCGTCACTCCGCCTAGGTCGCCTTCAACTGTGCTCTGATCTTTTTCTGGAGTTGCTAGGTTTGAATAGTCAGCATTTGGCAAAGCTCTTTTCGCGAGATTGTGCTGATGCTCAGTCGCAAAATCATTTAAGTCGCCATAAGCTGGCGCCCATGCGTTCTTCATCGCGACTCGGAGATCGCGATGCATCTCTTGTTTTTCGCGAGGATTTGCCAGAGGCGGAGCGACAGCCGCTCGCATCGCCTCGGTTATCCGATCAAGCGCACGTTCAAGAGCCGTTGGCGGACTGTAGGGCTCGTTGCGCCGATCGATGACATTCTCTGATTGCCGCCGCCCAGTAATGTCAACCATTTCAGAAGAACCCGCCGGCAAGCATGCCTGCCGCGCTCGACAGTCCGCCCCACATCGCGTTCTGCTGCGCCATCTGCTGGTTGTATTGCTGATTGGCGAGCGCGTTCGATGCGTAGATGTTGCCCGAGACGTCTGGCGCCGAGACGCCATAGGCGGCCCAGTTGGGAGCGCCCGGCTGCGCCACCTGACCGCCCGAGCGCAGCGCTGAAATCTCGTTCAGCGGCTGATTGCGCTTCATCATCTCTTCGTTGATGAACTGCTGCCGGTTCTGGTTCTGGAACGCCCCCGCCGCCCGCGCTTCGCCGCCTGACGCAAGCATGGCCTGGATGCGCGCGTCGTTGGTGCGCTGCCCGAGCCGGTCCATCTCCGTGTTCCAGGCTGACGAGCCTTCGACGACACCCTGGTTGGCAAGCCGACTGCGCAATGCGTTCTCATCCCGCATCTGCTGCGGAGCCAAACGCGACAGCATGCCTTGCTCGACTTGCGAACGGTAGGCTTCCGAGTCCCCCGCGAGTGCCGGCGCCCCGGAAAAGTCGATGGGCTGCGAGAGCGAGTTTCCGAGCCTGTTGATCTGCGCGCCGGCGATCGAGTTCATATTCCGGCCCATGGCCAGATTCTGGTTGTAGAGCTGCTGTTGCGCCGGCGTGTATCTGAAGGTTTGCGTGAAGCGCGGCACCGTCTTGCCGCCGACCTTTGCTGACCCCGTGCGTGTCGTCGTCCACGACCCCTCAGGCGTGCGCATGTTCGGGTTCGCGAGATAGGTGCTCGCAATGCCCGAGTTGATGTTGGCGCCGGCCTGGGCCGCGCTCGTCTTATAGGGATCAGGAGGCGCGGGAGGGTTGGAAGAGGTGGTCACGGCGATTGTCCCAATCTGATTTGAGGAGACCGTAAACGCGGTATTTGGGCGTGCCTCGCTTGATGCCTTCGAGCTTGAACCCAAGCCATTCGGCAAGGCGGATGCAGGCGGTGTTGGCTTCGGAGATCTCTGCCGATACGCGGGGGAGCTTCAGTTGCTCGAATGGGTAAGAGAGCACATTGACGATGGCGCGAGCCGCCTTGGGGTGACGCTTCAAGTCTGCGGCCAAAACGATCGTGATGTCGGAGTCCTGACGGTAGCCGGTGAAAATCACGCCGCCGATCGGATTCTCGTCATCGTCGACCAGGCCGATCGACGTAAAGCCCGGCTCTGCGCTCGGCACGCCAATCGCATCGGCAATGTAGGCAGCGACCGGCTTGTCGGCGCCGAAGACGAAATGCACTAGAACCCGCCCGCCACGTAGGCGATGAGGCCGCCGTTGTAGGTCACCGGCGTTTCGCTCTGAGAGACAACGACAACAGCCGCCGCGACCCCGTGTCCCTCAACGCCGATCCAGTTGAGCGTCGTCTGAGACGATCCCCCCCAGTATTCCTCGTCCCAATAGACCTCATCCCAGGTCGGGCCTGAGGAGACTGCGGCGGGCGGCGAGAACGACGGGATGTCCGGGTCGAAATCGAACAGGAGAGAAACCATCGGCTCATAGCCGACCGGCTTTCTCAGATACGGCCTGATCTGCGTGAAGGTCTTGTCCTCTGGCGTCCCGAAGGTGTTATGCGCTTGCACCGAAATGCAGGTTATAGGCACGCCGTCATCCTCGGTCGTCTGCCCGTATTCGATGGTGGTCCCGGCATTTGTCCCCGCATAGATGCGGTTGTCCGTGCGCCCCCAGCAGTTGACGTTGATGCCGGTCCATTTGCACCAGGCCCCCGTGCGGGTGTTCTGGACAAACTGCACCGCCGAGACCCGCTCCTCTGTCGGCACGTTGATGATCAGCAGGTTCTGCGTCGGGTATTGGATGACCTGCCAACCGTGCGCGCTGCGGTAGCTCTGGGCTGCTGACTTGAAGGCCCCGGAGATCTTGTCGGTGATGGCATTAGACGACTGCTGGCTTTCCGCCTTGGCCATCATGTCGGCCATTGAGATCAAGCCCTGCTCGGTCAGGATGAGAAGATCGCCACCGAATCTCTCGATGCAGCGGCGGCCGAGAGGCGTCGGGACGATGAACCGGCCTACCCGGCTCCAGGTCGCGGCGTCATCTGGATCGGTGCCCTGATAGACCAGCAGTTCGCCCTTGCTCGAGATGACCACGAGATAGTCATCGGAACCGGAGCCGCCGTCGCGCGTCCACGAGCCGAGCGCCATGACCTTGCCGCCGAGCGTGAACTCGTAGGAGAAGTTGATCTTCGTGGCAGTGCCGGATTTAGCGTTGACGTCGAGATAGTAGGCGTCAAGGCTGTTCTCTTCGACGAGCCAAACCCTCTGCATATGGTTGGCTATCGCAATCGGGTTGCTCGCGCCGGTGATCGTCTCTGTTGCCCACGACGTGCCGTTGTAGGACCGCAGACCGTCTGCACCGTTGACAAGAAGCAGCCAATTCCCAGCAGCATTTGAAAACGTCACGTGCTGCCACCGCCCGTTGGTGGTTCCCGTCACAACCTCGGTGGCGGCTCCGGCGCTGGTTACGTCATAGATCTTCGTCGGCGTGGCTGCGAAGATCTCGGCCGTTCCGAGCTCGTCAAAGACCATGACGGTCTCGACATAGGAGCCGGTCATGGTGGTCGCGGCCGTCTCTGTGCCGCCCCTGGTGGTGACCCCATCATCGTTGGGGACGTAGTTCTCAAGTACGATCGCATCAGACGGCGCCATAGCTGGCAGCGCGTCGCGTGCGTTCCACCCGCCGACAGGAGCGGGGACGGCCTGAATTTCTGCGACCTGGTCGCGCTGCGGGGTGACCCGGCGCTTAAGCGCTGCGCGCTGCATCAGGTCAGCGTCCAGCTATCTTCAGGAATGCTCGGGTCGAGCGGCTCACTGATCGGCTCCGGCATCAGATCGAGCATGGAAGCCGACTGATCGTTGCCGATACGCTCCTCGATCGCCTCCTCGGCCTTGCGGAAGTCCTCATCGTAGGGCTGGCCTTTGGCGGCTTTCCAGCGCCAGACCAGCTCCAGGATCATGACTTCGTCGTCGAAGATATGCGTGTCGGTATCGGCTGCGAAGGCAGCAAGCGTCGGGGACGTGTCGCCGCTCGCGAGCACCCACAGATTGGACACGTACTCATAGACCATCGAATGGTCTGCGACGTGGCCGATCAGGTAGAGTTGCCCCAGCCGCAGGCGATAGCTCGCCCGCGCGCTGGAGGCAGAGAGCGAGGCCAAGTGCCGCCAGCGCTGCGGCGAGAGCGGCCCGACGACACGCTGCTGGGCCGTGACGTTCCAGAAAGTGCCTTCGATCATCCTGTCGAAATCAGAAGGCACGGCGCTGGTCTGCAAGTTGGCGAGGATCGACGTGAAGGTTTTTTCGGCCTGCAACTCCTGCCAATCGTGGCGCCGCATGAGGCGCTTGCCCGCTTCGTTCGCGAAGCCGAACATCCGTTGCGGATCAACATCCGTGTTGGCCGCAACAGACGACGGCACCGCGATATTGCAGCGGCGGGAGGCCTCCTGCACGATCGACAGAAGCGTCATCAGTTGGCCCCGGCGTGGGCGTCAGCAGCTTTGACCTTCTTCGGCGCCGGCGTAGAGGCTCCGGCCTTCGAGCGCGCTTCCAGCAACAGCCGCGCAACGCTGCGATCGGTGAGGACACCATGTCCCATGAGGTTGCAGTTCATGTCGGACAGTTCAGAAAGCTCCTCGACGTTGCGAACGCCGTTGAGCTTGTAGTTGCGCACCTTCTCCGGCGTCATGCCGGGAATCTCCATCAACGGCGTGCCGCCGATCTCGATGTCAGGGTTGTTGGTCTTGAAGGCCTGGTACTCGACCGGCCACATCGAGATATGGTGCGGCTCGACCTTCTGGATCGAGGTGTCGTTCGATCCCTTGATGCGGATGGTTACCATCTCGCGCCCGGTGACGTCGTCGCGGTGGAACTCCGCCCGAAGGTTGCTCTTGGTGTTCTTGCGGTCGAGCTCGAAGCCGGTCATTGATGCTGCCCCTTCCAGATGGCTGCCAATAGTCCGTCACCTTTGACGGACACGGTGTAAGACGCATGGCGAAACTGCTCCTTGGCCTGCTCGCACTGCTCGATCATCCAAGGAGTTGTCAGAAACGTGCGCTCGCCGACGCGGATGGTCACGAGCATGTCGCGATCGTTCCAAGGCTGGTCGCCGGCGTGGTGGCGCCCTTCGCCCGAAAAACAGCTGTCGTAGCCGACTAAGTCGAAATGGCTGAACCCGAGCCCGTGGAGCACGTTGAGCGCCTTGAGGCCGACGGTGGCGCCGCCGTTGATGAAACGGCCGTGGTCGAAGGCCGTCCACTCGGGAGCGTCAGAAACGTGCCATGTCCGCACATTCCGGTCATTGAGCGCACTGAACACGGACGGGTGGCAGCGGGAAGCCATCAAGTACATCGGCCCCTTCGGCGCTTTGTCGTAGAAGGCCGCGTTTTCCGCTTGACTATCGCAGCAAATCGCAAACTTCGGTTTGACGCCCCGCTTCAGCAGCACCGGAAAGGCCCCGTTGAGGGCCGCGACGGGACCTCTGATCTCCGCATCGCGCAAGCTCGGGCCGTTTCCAGCAACCGTGATGGCGCCCTTGAAAGATCCCCACGGGGGCTCGCGGCCAGAACCGTTGGCCGCGAGATGGGTGAAGATTGAGGCCGGGTCGTAAGCCGGCCTCAACTGCGCTGTCATCAGGTAGCTGTCCGCGGATAGGTGGCGAGGGCCGCGACCGCAGCGGTGGAGCCACCGTTGGTGGTCGTGATGACCACGCCGTTGACCGCCGTCTGCGAGGTTGCGTCGTCGTCCAGGCACCCGGCCGTCGCCGAGGTGTAGAGGGCGGCGTCGGCGACGCAGGAGGCGAGCACCCGAACCGAGATGCCTTGGCCGCTGAGAGCGACCCAGCCATACTCGTTGTCGGCGAAGGCGTTCTGGGCGAATCCGACCATGAGATCGGCATCGGCAAGAGCCTTCGTCATGGCGGTGGCGTCCCACGTCTCGTCAATCGCGACGCAGTCGTAGGCCGTCACAGCGCCGTTGGCGCGAACGTACATCCACTCCGAGCCCTTATTGCCCTTGGCACGGGTACCGAGCGCAAATTCAGGCGTGGTGGACGTGCTCGTGAGAGCGGCGTTCAGAACGCCGTCAGTGAGATAGTGAGTGTTGACCATCGTTCCGATCTCCTTAGTAGAGCACGCCCTGCAGCGAACGGTTGCTGCAAGTCATGTTGCCTGCGCCGATCATCGGAATGACGATGGCATCCTGGTTGACGCTCGCGCGGTCGCCGAGCGGCTTCATCCACTTGCCCGTCGCCGGACGGACGAAGAGGTAGTCGGTATTGAGGAAGTACATGTGGTCGGTCGGGCACTGGTCATCATAGATGACCGGGCACTGGCCGGCGTAGGAGAGCGAGGTGAAGCCCGCGCCCGCGTCCTTGTCGGACGTGAAGCGCTGGTTGGGCGTCAGGCTCTCCCAATACTTCTTGTAGGGCGTCGTCGCCGCACAGATGATGTCCGGCTTGTCGGCACCACGAATGAGATTGAGCCAGGCCGTGTTCATATCGGACTGGATCGTCGTGGTAGTGAAGGTGATGTTGGCCGAGTAGTTCTGCCACCACGTCTCGGACGATGCCGAGATGTTGCCGACCGTGTTGGTGTTGGTATCGGCAGCGATATGGCGCAAGCCGCCGAACTCGAGGCCGTCGTTGCCGGTGCCCGTGGCGTAGAGAGAGGTCGCCACGAGGTTGGTCAGCGACTTTTCGAGCGTCTTGATGCGGCTCTTGAGCAGGTTGTGAACCTGCGTCTTCGAGCCACCGTTCATGATCTCTTCCAGACCGGTGATCGTCACGGTGCCGGCAAACTGCTTCCAGTTGTAGTTGGCAGCCGTGTAGAGCTGGTTGGGAGAGATATCGAGCAGCTGGCCGCCCGAGTACCACATGACGTTGGCGACGGTTGCGTATTCCATTTCCTGGACGATCTCTCGGCCGCCGTCGCAGGGGTACTGGTTGCCCTTGGTCGCGATCTGCTTGTTGAGGGCGTTGTGGTTGGTGATGTTGTCGGCCATCTTGCCCGAGTAGTTGGCAAGGCTGGTCGTGATGATGTCCGTGTAACTAGAGTTAGGTGAAGCCATTGGCTCTGGTCCTTATTGCGTCAGGACGGCCACGTGGACAGAGCGGAACTGATGGCGTCGTCCAAGCTTGCGGCCTTGCCATTGCCACCGGGGGCGATGCCGGAGGTTTTGACGGGGGCGGCGCGCTTGGCCTTCTCAAGAGCGGCTTTCCGCTGCTCGTCATCCCGCTTGGCGCGGTTTGCGGCCTCGGCCGCAAAACGCTGTTCGATCGGGGCAACGGCTTGTTTGTAGGCCTCCTCCATCGACAGAATCCGTCCAGTGTTGCGGGAGGCCTCGATTAACTGCCCCATCTGTCCTCGAACGACGTCGAAGAATGGGTAAGCGAGCGACCCGTCTTGGTTTTTCTGCTGGGCGAATTGCTGAACGTAGGACGAGGCTTCCGCGGTAAGACGGTTCTCGGATTCAGCTTTGAGACGACGATTTTCAGCTTCGATCTGGTGCAGCCGCTGTTGGTGATCATGCCACTGCGGATAGGCCTCCGAGCCCGGCTGTGTCGGGTCGAAAGGATCATCCGGCTGTGGCAGCGGGAAGCGCATTCCGAGATAGGTCTGAGCCAGGTAGTCGAAGGCCCTGAGCTTCTGCTCCCAAGTGCCTTGCCTCAGCCCGCGCTCGAAGTTGACCAGGTTGGTGATCGCGTCGACCGGCTTTTCACCGATAGCCGCATAGTAGTCCTGGTTTTCGACTGCGAGATTGGCGAGTGGTGAGACCTGTTCGCGGAACCGTTCGTATTCGCCAATACGGGCTTGCGCGTAGGCACGCTCCGCTGTCTGGCGGGCCATCACAAGCTCGCGGGCCTCGGCCGGCAGGGCTTGGAACTTGGCCTGTTCGTCTTTGCTCCATCCCCGGAACTGATCGCCTGGCGTTGCCGACGCATCGGGCGCCTTCTGTTGCTCCGGCTGGGGCGGTTGGGCCTCACTCGTCTCCGCAGAGACCTCGCCCTCAGGCGAGACGGCCTCGGTCACTGGTTCGGTTGGCTCCTTAGAGGCCCAGCGGCCGCGCTCGTCGCGGGGCTGGCCTGGAGCGGTGTCTTTCGCATCGATGGTCTCAAGCGTCGTGTCGGCTTCGGGCCCGGCTGCGAAGGCCTCATCGATCGCCTTGTCGAGCGCTTGATCGAGGTTTGGTGATTCCGTGTCGAGATCGCCGGTCATTTCTGCCCCCGTAGGCTGTCCCAGAAGCTCGGCTTCTCCGAGCCGGTCCAGTCGTTGCCGCATTGGCGCAAGCCCCGCTCTGCCTCGTAGGCCCGAAGGCCTGAGCGCGAGGTGATCTCGACGCCTTCCATGGTGGTGAAGGGTTCGATGTCCCGCATCACGCGGGCGCCTTTCTCTGGCTTCGGCCGCTCGCGGAAGACCTCGATCATTTGGCCGCTCTTGGCGTCGTAGCGGTAGGTTCGTTTCATCAGCTCGCCTCGATAATCTGCCCGCTCAAGATCCGATGCTCCCGCCAGCCCGAGCAGCAAGCCAGATCGAGAGTCTTGACCTCGTTGAGGTCGCAATGGGCGGCTCTTGTGGTCTCGCTATCGCGACCCTGCCACCAGCCGCAGTTGGCGCACTTGGCTTCCGGCGTCTGCCGGTCGATCTCCGGGATCATGCCGCCAACGCGATCATGAAAAGCATGTCCATCTCGTCTTCCTCCTGTTGCAGCGCCAGCGCTTGAGCGAGAGCGGCCTCGGAGGCTTTGGCCTCTTGAAGGGCTCGCTCCGCTGCGCTGAAATCGATAACCGCCGGGAGGGGCGGGAGGGGCGCCGGCGGATCAGGAGGCGGGGTGTCCGCCGGCGCCCTGTCGAGGGGAGCAGCCGACGGAGATGCAGCCGCGATCGCGCCCTCGATATCGTCGTCCGTCTGACGCTTGGACTTGCGGCGAGCCGGGTTGAAGCCCGAGATACTGTAGTCGCCTGGGCCGATGTCGCCGCGGCCGAGCTCCATGCCTCCGGCCTGCGTGATCGTCGCCGTGGCGGAGAGCGTGTCGGCCGCTTCCGTCGCGGTGACCGTCGCCGAAATGGCGGGAGGCCCGAAGAACTCATCCAGCAGAAGCGTCGATGCTGCGCTTCCGTCAGTCCAGGCGGAGCTACCGCCCGCCGGTTTGACGGTGTAGCCGTTACGGAGAATCCTCATCCGTGAACGATTTTACCCGTTGCGCGCACGGCGCCGGTCGAGGTCGTCGTCGTGAGCTGCACTGGGAAAAGGCAGCTCGAGTTTGCAACCTCGGGCAAACCTAGCCCTGCCCAGTCCGCCGTGTAGCGGGCGTTGGCGATCGGCTGGAACAGGGCGCCGCGATAGCGTGTTGCTGTCACCCCGAAGTTGCCAGCCGTACCAGTCGAAATCGATAGCGTGACCGAGACCACGCCTCGAATGTATTTGCCCGCCGCAGCCGATGGAATCAGGCTGTTAAGCGGGATCATGTGCGAGGCGGGGCGCGTCGCTGTGAGCGACTGAGCGTTGAGGTTGCCGGTCGTGCCATCGTTATAGGTGACGTTGACGGTCGCGGTCGCAACGGTCGAGCCCGTCGCCGTGTACCACTCAAGCCACCACTGCACGTCCGAATAGTCGGCGTCGCCCTTGCGCGCGTCGAGGTTCGAGGTAGCGAGCAGCGTTGACAGATCGATGTTGACGTTCTGCGCTGTCGTCAGCGTGCCCGACAAGCCGCCCATATGCACAAGCCGGTCATGGAGCTCAAGCGTCGAGCTGGCGTTTGTGCACGACGCCTCGAGAATGCCGATATAGCTGGTCGCCGGAGAGGTCTGCTGCGTGTATTGCAGCGCCCCCGTGAGGGTGTTGTCGCAGACGGCTACAGAGGTCGGAACCGCGCCCTGACCGGGCTGCCCCGTCGCGCGCCACAGGGAAGCGTAGGAGCCGCCGGTTTGCGAGGCGATGCTGGCCTTATCGATGATGATGCAAGAGGAGTTGTTGCCCATTGCCGAGACAAGGGCGTCCATGGTGTCGATCGTCATCAGCCGTTGTTGTCCGCGATCGAGAAGGCCGTGACCGTGAAGGTCTGGCCAGAGGTGAACGAGGTCGAGTCCACGATCATGTCGGCTCCAGACGTGCCAACGGTGCCCTGAATGTGCGCCGTCGTGCCGTCCGAGGCATAGATGCGGAAATGAGCCGCCGTGCCGGTGTTGTCGGCTGAGAGGTCTTCCCAAGTCCCGCTCTTGGCCTTGGAGCCGCTGGAGGCCGCTGCCAGCCAATCGGACGGCAGGCTCAGTGTGGCAAGCACCGTGCCGCTGTCCGCTGTCGCGACGTTCGCCGGTGCCGCTCCCGTCCTGATCTTGAGCACCGCCGCCGTGCCGATCGCCGTCTCGATGGCGTCGAGCTTCGCGTTGCGGACGGTCGTTGAGTATTGCAGAGCCATTAGCCGTTCACCTCCGGCACGATCTCAGCTTCCATCACGCCGTTGCGTTTGACCGCGCGGACCTTCTTGGGCGCGTTGATGGCCTTTTCCAACCTCTCGGCAACTTGCATGTTCGCGGCGCTCGACTGCTGGATCATCTGGCCGAGCGCTTGGCCCATTTGAGAGATCGCAACGACGGTCGGGTCAGGCGGTAAGGGTTGACCGGCCTTGACGTTCTTCGCCCCCTTGATGCCCGCTTTTGCCGCGCGGCCCTGGAGGTCGATGTCGGCGCCGGTCTTTTTAACCTGCATATCATGCGAGGCTGCGTCTCTGCGGACGGCCTCGGCGTGAATAGCGCTATCCTGCTCCATCCTCGACATGATCTTCTTGTGCTTGCGCTCGTTGCGGCGGTCGGATCGCTTGGCCTCGACTTCCTCGCCCTTGAGGCCAACCTCGACCTGCTTCATCTGGATATCCATGTCCTTGAGCTGGATATCCTTGTCCTTGAGCGCCAATTCCTTCTCGCCCTGCGCCTGGGCAAGTTGCATCTTCATTTCCTCAGGCGACGGCTTCGGGTTCTCCATCTGCTGTTGCATCATCTGCATCAGCTGGTTGCGGGCTTCGTCGACCGCGTCCTCGATGGCTCGGCCCTGCTTGAAGCCGGCAAGCGTGAAGGTCATCACCTCAAACAGCAATGGCGCCATCGGCGGGGCTTGCTGGAGCACCGGCATCGCCTTCATGGCGAACTCTCCGAGAGCCGTCATGACCTCGATGCGGGCCTGCTTGTCGGCTTCCGCGTCCTCGAAGATCGTCGAGTCAGTCTCGATGTCGATCATGTAGGAGCGCAGCCGGTCGTCCCGGAACATCTGGACGACTTGCATCATCTCTTGCGGCTCGAGCTGCATACCTGACACTTGCATCAGCACGTTCGGCTCGAAATGCTCGGCGATGATCTCGGCCTTGATGCGCAGATGGTTCCTGATCCACTTCTGGACGCGGCGCTGCTTGCCCTTGATGCGGTTGGAGCCGTATTCAGCCTTCAACTGCTGGGCGGTCGCCGTCTCGCTCGCATCTGTGGCACCCCGCATGATGTCAGAGATGCCGGTCAGCTCGTAGATGCCCTGCACCAGGGCGTCGCGCTGCCGGTAGAGCTCGGTCAGCTGCGTTGCCATCTTGGAGATGTCTTCGGTCTGGAAAGCCGCCACGAGGCCGCCAGCCTGCACCACGGCCGCATAGTTCTTGACCGGGATGAACTCGTTATCGCCAGCCTTCGCGAGCCGCTTCAGCTCCGGGATCGAGATGTCGTAGATGCCGCGGCGCTTCATCGCCTTGGTGAGCTGCGATATGCGCTCGATGCACTGGTCGAGGTCGTCAGCCAGGCTCTCGTATTGGTCGAAGTCCGGCGTCGGGATCAGCGTGTCGGTCGTGAGACCCCAGTTCAGCGGCTGGGCCAGCGGCCAGAAGCGCTTGAGCTGGTAGGGGTCATCGTCCGTCCTGAGAACCGTATCATGCCCCTTGACGACCCAGCGGCGCTTTTTGGTGCGCTTGTCCCAGATCTCCCAGACCTCGGCCCTCTTGAGGTCCTCCGGCATGTCCCGGCGGCCGTCGGCGTCGGGCTGCCAGTTGAGGGCTATGTCGTCGGCGTTGTCGAAGTCGTTGTCCCGCAAGTCCTGCCGGCTCATACGGTGGCGAAAGGCGCACCACCAGACATCCTTCCAGCTTTTTGCCGGCGAGTGCAGGAAATCGTCCCAGGCAATGTGCTCGTCTCTCACGACTTGGTCGACGATCATGTCTTGCTGGGTGACCTGCCCCGTCATGGGGTCGGTGACATCAACCGGCTTTATCTCGGGTTCGTAGACCACGCGGATGATGCCGCGGCCAGAGAGGGCATAGTCGAAGACGCCGGCCTCGAAAGCGTCCTCACTGTCGTCATCGTCGAGCTGGTAGGAGAGCACCCGCTCGAGGATTTCCCCGCCGACCCGGCCGATGCGGTTGTTCTTGTCGGCGTAGCGCCTACGCACGTCGGGCTTGGCCTGCCTCGCGTAGAGGGCCGCCTTATAGGTCTCGGTGTTGGCGTAGAGGATGGCGAAGGATCGGCCCTTAGACTTGGTCTTGGCCTTGGCGCGCTCATTGCGATAGCGCTTGACGATCTCGCGCGCACGGTCCCACCAGTCTCGATGATGGTCATGGGCGAGCCCGAGCTGGGTCTGCCAGAACTTCGACGACTCACGGGCCGTTTTGGGCTTTTCAGGCTCGTCGTCGTCGATCATTCGGTGGGTTCCAGATCCTCTAGGAGCTCGTTGATGGTGGGACGGTGGGCGGCGATCTCAGCGACGATCTGCGACTCGGGCTTAGGCCTGCTCTCAGGGCGTAGCTCCTGCCAGGCCATCGCGAGATAACGGAATGCATCGGCGGCGTGGCTCGTCCAATCGTGCCGTGGCGACTGCTTGAAGGTCCGCGTCTTCTCATCGAACTCAGCATGATATTGGCGAAGGGCCTCGATGCCCTGCCGGCACCGGCGGTCGTCGAAGAGCATGCGGGAAAAACTGACGCGAGCACCGTTAATGCCGTCGATGACCTTGTGGCCTGGACCTATGCGGCCCGTAATGCCGACCGCTGCATAGGCCTCCCAACGGGTGCGGTTCGTGCCGATCTCGGTGATCCTGGCATCATGCGGGAACCAGTGCTCGCCGTAGGTATAGCCGCGGTCCTTGAGCACCTGGGCGTAATGCGACGGGGCCTGACCGCAGTCCTCGAAATAGTCGATGATGCGGAGGCCATCGGGCGCGACCTGGAAGAACCAGATAGCAGTCGGGTCATCGACGCCCAAATCCCAGGCTGTTTGCACGGGAAGCTCAGGGTCGAAGACGCCATCAGCTCGAATGCGGCCCTCACGCTCTGCAATGGCGATCTCGCGGCCGTAGTAGGCGCCGAGAATGGCGGCATCGAACGAGCACTCGAACTCCTGCTCGTATTGCTCGGGCGTCATCGTTCGGCGAGCGTCTTCAAGCTCTGCTGGCAGGACTAGACCCGTCTCCGAAGCCTTCAGGATCAGAGCCATCCAATCCCGATCGACCATGGCGCCAGGCCATTTGCCGTCGCCGTACATGATGCCATGCAGGATGGCGCGGCCCTTCGGGGTACCAATGAAGACCGCCCAACCTTGACGGTCGGCAAGCATCGGCCTAACCACCTCACCCCACACAACGGGGCTCATGTCGTCGACCTCGTCCATGATCACGCCATCGAGATAGCCTCCGCGCAATCTGTCGTAGTTGTCGGCGCCGTAGAGGCGGACGCGAGCCCCGTTTGGGTAGTCAACGCGAAGCTCTGACTCATTCACCGTGTGGCCCGGTACCGGCGCGCTGAAACGTTTGAGATAAGTCCAGGCGATGTCCTTGGCCTGAGCGTAGTAGGGCGCGATGTAGGCGAAACGCCCCTCTTGCAATGGGCAAGTGAGCGCCCCGCGGATCAGGTCGTTGACACACGCCACCGTCTTGCCGGCGCGGCGGTGGGCGACCATGCAGGCCCAACGCTGCTTGCGATAGTGGAACGGCAGGAACTGGAGGCGGGGCGAATAGGGTATCTCTACCCGTTGCCGCTCGACGGCTGCGCCCATGTGATCTCAAGCACGGTCTTCAGGGGATTGTCCTTGTCCCCTTGGACGGTCATCGGGAGAACCTTTCCGACAAGGCCCATGAAGGCCACGGGGTTCTCGTCGGCCTGCCGCATGAGGTACTTCTGGCCTCCCTTCTGATCGAGCGCGCCAAGGATCATGGCTTTGAGGTCGCCAGTGACCTTGTTGGGCGTGCCCTTCTGGCGTCCGCCTCTGCGCTCTCCAGGCTTGGAACCTCTAGGCATCGCTAGTTGTAGCTACTTTAGCAGAGCCGCTCTCGCCGTTCACCATATCGCGGAACGCGGTCATGTCCTGAGCCTTGGACATAGGCTTGAAGCAGCAACCCAAGCAGATTGGAGCGCCGTCACGCATCCACTGGGCGGTCGGCTTGATATCCTCGAAATCGACGCCGCAGCAAGAGCAGTTCACGGCCGGGATCCCTTGACCGAAAAGGACCGGCGGCGTGGCCAGCGCGTGCCCTTTGGGTATTGCATGAGCAAAGCGACTTCCCTCTCGCCCAGTGCGAGATAGGTGACCCAGTCACCGATCGTCGTTACGACCTCGGCCCTGTCGAAATAGACAGGCGATCCGCCGTATGTGTAGGGGCTGAGCGTGCTCACGGCTGGTACCCCTTGACCTTGGACCAGTCGATCGAGAGATGCCGGCGAGGGCCGTACTTGGCAGTCATCACGAGATCGAGCTCATCGTCTGTCATCTTCCAGAGGTTGCGGTGCAGCTTAGACAGATGGCGCTTGATCATAGCGTGCTTCTCTGGGCCTGTCCGTGCAACAACGGGGGCAGGTGGTTCGCCGGCGACGTAGGTGTGGACGACCTTGTGATCCGGCCCGCACAGGAGGACGCCGGCCATATAGACGAAACATCCGATGTTGCTCATGCTAGTTCCCCCATATCCGCTGGTGCTGACGGGATAGGGCTGCCCGAGCTTTGCGGTATTCTTCGGGGTTGGCTTTGGGCTTTTCTGCGGCTTTCAAGCGGGCTTGGTCCTTGGTGACCTTGGAAGCGACGGGGTTATGGAGACCTCTGAGATCGCGGACGTTGGTGGACTGGCGGCGCGGGAGGGCTTCACCGGTCAAGGCCTCGACAATGCGGGAGACGAAGTCAGAGCGCTTGGTCTTCACCGCTTGACGATCCTGTACTGGCTGACGATGGCCCAGCATTCCCGATAGAGCCATTGGATGGACATTCCAATGACGATGCCGAGAGAGGTGAAGACGAGGGCATCAAGCATCTAGCGCGTCACCAGATAGAAGGCGCCGCAGACATAGGCCAAGGTGGTCGGATCGAGCGTCGAGACGTAGGGCAGATCGAAGCCGAAGCCCCGAGAGAAGGCGACCGCGCCCACCATCAGCACGAGGGCGAGCTTGAGGAACATGATGGCCCAGGATGTGGCAGTCGAAAGCCAGCCGTTGAGGCTTGCCGTGGTGAGGGTCATGGTTGGTTCCTAGAGATCGGGGAGGCGCTTGCCTCTTCGCGGCCTTCGCCGCACCCTAGCTTTTTGTAACTGATTCGCGCCCCCGATATATGTCACTTAGAGGCAACAGTTGAACCTTTCCTCACGACCTTGACATTCTTCGACTTCCTCTTGGCGATCTGGGCAGAGACCGAAAGCCTCTTGGGAGGCTTGGACTTCCAGGACTTGGAGGGGAGCCAGGTGGGCATCTAGGCGTCCTCGTCCGCGTCCGTGTAGTCGTCGTTGAGCGGCCCGATAATCTCGCAGGGGCCGTCCTGCGCGTACTCGCGCGCATAGCGCATAGCTTCGTTTGCTATCCAAGCCTGCTCAGCGTCGGGGCCTTGAACCTGCGCAACGTCGATGCCGTTTTGCCTGACCACGTAGCGCATCACGCCTCCTCTGGCAGCGCTTCCGCGCGGCTTAAAAACCGTGTCCATCGCTCTATCATGATGGTCGCCAGCTCGATTTGCTCTCCCTTCGTCAGGATCCACGAAGGGCCGAGGTCGTCGTTCTCATCGACGCCTGCGCAATACATCGTACTGTCATACCCTGTGCTGACTTCGAGATCGTCAGACAGGCCGTAATAGTCGGCGTTACCGTCGAGCTTCCGACCGTTTTTGAACGTGATCATCACGCCTCCTCTGGCAGCCGGTAGTGATCGGCGACCCTTTCCAGGAACATGGCGATCATACCACGCTTCACGAGGGAATCGTCCTTGGCATCAGCAAGGCCGGTCTTGACGGGGAGAGCGGCGAGGCTGCCACGGCGGGTCGAGTTGGTGCTCTCGATCTTTCCCAATAGCTGCCGGTCGGTTGGGGCCAAGGACCGTTTCAGAGCCTCCCAGGATTGGCTCGCGAAGGATTCTCGAGCAATGGGGGCTCTTTCCCCTCCCCCGCCTGTAGAGGCCCCGTAGGCGCAAATGGAGGCCGAGACGCCGGAGGCTTGTTCCCGGTCTCGCTCCAGCATGAGGGCCGCCGCCTTCTGCCGGTCAGAGAGTAGGTCTCTTGTCACAAGGTCCAAGAGGAGGCTTCCGCGGACAACGGCACGCTTTTGGGATCGGCTCATGGGGTCACCTCGTAGAAACGGCGGCGAGAGGCCGCCTCGATGGCGTGCGATGACGACTTGTTCGCTTTCTTGGGCGGCATCCCTTTAGCGATGTTCGCCTTGTAGTTCTCTCGCGTTATTCTGCTCCTTTCTTCGTATGGGATGGCGTGATAGAGCGTCCTCAATCTCACGTTCAGTTTCGGTCGATAGTTGCGATCGGCCGGAGATGGACCCTGTCGCCGCTGACGGCACGTTCTCACATACGACGGCAAACAACCGACGAGGTCGGCGATTTCTTGCGTCGTCCTTGTGCCGTCATCTAAAGCCAAGACCTGTTCCTTCTTCGTCACGCTTTCACCTCGCAGGTCATGTTTGAGATCTTCACCGTTGCCCCGTTGAGCTCGAAATACCCAGGAGCCCCAGCTTGGAATTGGGCGGCTGCTTGCTTGCAGCCTTCGAAACTCATCTCCAGAGGGATTTGCTGGCCGGTGATCAGGGTCAGGAGGAGGATCGCGGTCATGGGATCATCTCCAGCTGTTCGGCTGGCTTGGCCTTCTCTGCCTCGATGAACATGTCCGGCTGGGCATAGGCGGCAGCGATGCGCTTGCAGGCGATGTCGAAGTATTTCGGCTCGATCTC
>JACCDG011716020.1_pt1 | contig 26739 bp, 38 predicted proteins | sample 7442471 | NCBI WGS metagenome assembly JACCDG01 (sample SAMN15323444, study PRJNA562643) | freshwater metagenome | isolation source: river surface water | place: USA:Blue River Watershed | collected 2017-08-17 | reverse complement strand
TACAAGAACATAAAGATTTTTAGCTTTAAGAGAAGCTGTCTTATTTGAACAGTCATCACAACAACCACCTTCTACTTCTTCAAGAGTTGTGTCATCAAGACATAACCTAGATGCAAATGTCAATACAGTTTGTACTACACCTACTACTACGTTATCTGGTTCTTGAGCTGTGTCAAAAAGAGCAATCAACTCTGCCAGTGAGCGAACTGCCCAATGGTTACCATCAGGAGGAAGTACACCAGTAGTTGTTCCTGTCGTGGTCTTTTGGTAAATAACTCCGCCAGAGTATACGCACTGGTACTGAGTATATCCTGTACCTGCATTGTATAACGGAATAATTGGGATTGTAAACTTCTGCCAACCGTCGATTGTATTAATAATCGTAAACGTTGTTACTGTTAATGGATCGTAAGTCTCAATCTCTAATGCCGTTTCAGTAAGATCATAAGCGACCTTCACCGCAGACATTAAAAGCGCAACTTCATTTCGATCGAATTCGGCTCCTCCATATACGGTTGTATCCGTAACTGTAGTTGAAGATCCATCTTCAGTTTGTATAACAGCAGGCTCAGAGAATAATGGAACTAGCATTTTAATTAAAAGTTAGTGTTAAAAATAAAACCCTTATAATAAGTTTGCGCTTACTACAAGGGTTTTTATATTTTAGGTTAGCTATTAAAGCCCGAATATAGTTTGCAATTCGTTACCAGGAGTTGTACCACCTGTGGGAGCCGCAATTACGATTCGCTGAATCTGACTTGAGCGATACTCAGGTAAGCCAGCGGACGGAATAACTACACTCAACAAGTCAATGAAGAACAAGTCGTAGGTCAAAGCTGAACTAGAGAAGAGCGTTGGATAACCATAATCGGCGGAGAATTCTGCATTAACTGTAGAACCTACACCAGAGAATATAATTCCTTGCTTTTCCATTTCCACAACACTGGAGTAAGCACCAGAGCCTTGTTTCCAAGCCGTTGAAATAACGATTGGAGAACCATTCAAAAGATCGCCAGCAGTTACCACGAAATGACTTTCGAAGTTGATTGCTGTAAGTTTCACACCCAAAAGAGAGGTACCACTTACAAAGGGAGCTTTTAGTACGTTAGCAATGGCCAGAGCGGCGTTTGTAGCGCCAGCATAAGGACGATCCAAAACGTATTGAGTAGTGGTAGGAATTGCAACAATTTTGTATACTGAACCTAATTGAGCAGTTCCACCAATGGCGATATATTCACCAACAACTGGAGCGCCGGTAGGAGCAGCGTTAAACACAACTGTAGTACTACCATTCTGTACAGCTAAAGTAGCAGCAACAGTAATAGCAGTGGTAGTTGTGCTTTGCAAAATCTCTGCTACAACAAATGGGTCTCCAGCAGCTTTTTCGTAATCGAAATCACTGTTAAGTTGGGAAACGATTTGAGCGAGTACGGTGTACTCGTTAGCAGTTGCAGATGTTACAACAGCTCTACCTTCTTGAACTGGGAAAGGTTGGTTACCAGGAGTGGTGTCGCGCAGCGAAAGAGAATACTCTTGAGGAGCTGTGGCACTTGCACCGGTAAAGTTAAAGGTTAGATCAGATGTGCCTGTGCCAACAAAGCCAACATGTTGTATTTGTTTTACAGGAGCATCATAAGCGGTTCTACGCTTAGAGGTAATGTCATTGAAGTTTAACAGAGGAGTTTTTCTTACTCGTCCATCCCGCTTCTGTGCGATGAAAAACTGCTGTCCAGCAGTCAACGCAGTAGTTTTACGGGTTAGGTCAGCAAGAAATACACCAACTTCGCCTTCAACGGCATTGGCAACAAACGTACCATATGTGGTATCGTCTGTGTATTCGATTGCAGGGCTCACAAATACACTTGCATTCAGGCCCATTAAATTTTTACTGTACTGAGACATAAATTCTTTTTATTTTATTGGATTTCTTAATTCGTTATGTTCTACTAAAGGAGCAGCTTGTTGCTTTTGAAGATCTAGTGTTAAATATTCAACAGCTAAGTCAACCACTCGACCGTGCGAACTTTCTCCTAGTTCACAAGATTGGTTCAAAATTAGTGATATTCTTCGAGGCTTCCTAATGTAGTCAAGCCATATTTTTGTTATTATAAAGCTTTCGGCTGTATAGAAGATAACTTTTTTCTTTGTTTGGGTGGCTAGAACCCGATGAGGTAAAGTTGTGGTAAGCTTGTTATAATGCAGATGTTGGTATACTACATCTTGTTCCAGTATGTTAACTGGAGTAATTTTCGAGACAATATCTGCAGGCTCTAAAGCGTCAATTTCAGCTTGTGAATATTTCTGATACGTAAGTGTTGTAGGTGTAGCATCAACCGTCTGATTAGGAGTAATTCCATCTGGGGCAAAGAACTGAAGTCTTAAGTCTTCACTAGATGCTTTTGTAACAACAAATATTGCTCCTCTACCAAACGGCACTCTGTAATTATCTTCCCAGAAAATATCATAAGTACCGTTAAATAGTGGATTTATCTGATCTTTAATATCATCTATAACTTCAAATCGCTGTTCTGGTTCTAACAGAGTAGGAGGAAGTTCAGACGATACTGTTACAATTGTAGTGTTCGAGGGTTGCCTAGAAATCCTAAAGCCAGTATAGTACTGGCTAAGAGGAGAACTAGAAAACGGGAACGTTAGTTTAGTTGAATATTCTAATTCTGGAGTTACGTTTATAGTTGGTGCGGTAGAACAGTTATACTTATCTTGTATCACATTTACCCGACTGTTGATAACCTGATAGGCACCAGCAGGAAGGAATGTGAAGACAGTATTAGGTTCATAATCTGCATCTGAAGTCTGAGGAATATACGGTGTACGAATCAGATTGTGTTCGAGTAGTGGGGCAATAACTTCCAGTTCAGTTTGATCTTGTTGAAATTTAGCCGCAGAATCTCGAAGAACCTGGTCCATTGCTTTATTAAGAGCAACATCAATTTCTTCCTTGAAGAACCTACGAGTACGAAAGCTTGCAACTTCCTGTAATCGCTGTTCTACTTCAATATGCATTTTTAGAACTACCATCTATTAGATTTTTTCTGAAGCTGGCCAAAAACCTTTTACATTGTGGACCATTACAAGTTTTGTAACTCCTTTATGATCTGACCATTCGATGTCCCCGTGAGGATTCATCGCAGCCATTTCATCTAAGATTGTATATCCACCAATTTCAACATCTGGTCCGCAATCACCTCCAAATTTTAGTATTTTGAAGACTTTTGGTTCCTGCGCTGTTGTTGGTACAAATATACCACCTTTAGTTGTTTTCTTAGTAATCGGTTCTACCACAAGCCAATAAGCCTTTGGTTTAAATGTTGCTAAGTTCATTTTAGTTTAGTTTAGTTGAAGAATTTAGCCTACTTTGGTTTCCGTCTTTTCAGCAATTTCAGTTTGCAATTCTGGGATCTCTATAGCTCCAGCAACATGTGCTTGATACTGAGATCGTAAGAAATTGTAATCTTTGCTGTTTCGTGGATTCTTAAGATAGATTACTGCTGATCTTAAGTCGTTTCCAATTGTTTTATTTGTTTCTTTGATTAGAATTGTAGTTCCAACACGCTCGAGTACTTTAGCGAAGATCAATTCTTCTACTAAGAACTTAAACATCAAATCTGGATCTTCAGAAACTTCAATGAATCTTTTAAGATTCAGTTCCTGATCACTTGCACTTAATTCTGCACGTCTTCGTGTCAAAGCTTTGAATTCAAGCTGCTTCTTAGCGCTATCCAGAGTTTTAACTTTCTTACCCATTACAGTAAGGATTTGATTAACTCTGAGTTCATCTTCTTTGTATTTAAAGTAGATTGCTAATGCCTTGTCCTCAAGATCATTAAGATTGGTAGCCGTAACTACATTAGCGTCTGGATCTTCTAAGTAAAAGCGTTTCGTTGGATTACGATCTGCTTCTTCTTTACTTAAAGCCATCCACGGGTGATTCTTAGCATGCCGATACTTTACATAGTCTTCTATGTTAATTGGCATGTTAGTTTCTGAAAGAGGTAGTTTATCGTCTTCCTTAAGACCAATTTCCAGGACAAGTCCGCCAGGAGGAAGAATTGTTAAAATTTCATCGAAGAACTTTTTAACAGATGCTTTAAAGTCTTTATCCTCAGGATCCATACTTAGGACATGAGGCATTAATAGTTTTTGCTCTGCCAAGCTTAAGCCAGTACCAGTTACTCGTTTAGAGAAATATGGTCCAACAGCTTTAAATGCCTGACTAAACCAGTCAACTACTTCAGCATCTCTATGTGCTGCTTGCGCGAATGTTAGCTGACGGTGTATTTTAATTTTCTTACTCATAGAAGTTTGTTTAGTTGGAAGTGCAAAGATAAATGGTTTTTTGTAAGAAACCAAAAGTTATCTTATATAAAGTTTATTAAAAGAAAAGGTCCCTTGCGGGACCAATTCTTCAACTAAACTATGAACTAAAACAAAGAGCCTGTTACAGACCGGCAATACACTCGAGGTGTAAGCTAGTGTTACCTCTGCGCAATTGGATACCTCCAGATGCAAAGCGGTGGTAAGAAGCAGCGTCGATATCAGAGCTGATTAGGCCAAGATCCTGCTGACTTAAGTTACCAATACCTGCAAGGATTGCGTATTGACGAGGTACTTGAGTCAAACCTCTCTGTACTCCGTGTAAGAATCTACGATTCTTTTCGCACACGAAGAGCAAGTTAGGTTCGCCTTCATACATACCGTCATCGATGAACACCATTCGGTAAGACTCCAGAGGGAATCCAGTCTCAGGGTGTAGAGGAGATTTTACTGCCCTACGACCATTATCGAAGATTGAGGTATGTTTTACTTTAATCACATAACCATCGATATGGTACATGGTGTTAAAGAATCCACCAACTGCCAAGTCGTAGTTGTTACCAGTAATGAACTTCATTCCAGCTCCGCCTTCGATGGCCATTTGAGTGATACCTGCTTCCTTCATGGCACGGTCAAACTCTCTCATTCCACCTTTACCAGTATGCAGCGTAATGCTCATGCCGTCTGTGTCAGACTGGCCAAACAATGCGTTTGCAACGGTGTTTTGGAGGAAGTTATAAGTTAACCGAGTGTAGGTTGTGTAGTTTGTAATCTGTTCCAACAGACCAGCTCCTGTAGGAATTGGTTTGCCAGTAAGAATATCTTTCAACGGAATCTCACCGTTTGCATTTCTGTTGTAGCGAGAGTACCAGAACATATGTTCGCACTCTTCAAGCCATGCCTTTTCAAACTGATAAAGTTCGAAATCCATCCACAACTTCAGCGGCTTAGAGTCGCCTGCGTCGATGGTGATAGACATTACCTTGTTTGCAGAGTTACCTGACCACTGGTGAGACAAGCGAATGAAAGACATCTGGTTCTTGTATTTACCAGGCGCTACACGCTTGAATTCTGTACCACGAGATTCAGATTCTGCGTTAAAGGTGTTAAGATCTGACCACAATACCCCAGCCTTCAATTCAGAAGAAGGACATATTGCTGTGTCAGCAACTGCGTTCAATTGAACGTTATACTGGAATCCATCAGATACCTTTACACCGTCTCCAAGAACATATGCCTGAACACCAAGAGGTGATTCAATCATATAATTTCTCTTGATCCAGTTATCGGTAAAAGTGATAGTGAAGATCGACTGTCCTAAACCAGCGTTCAGAGTAGAGTTATCCACAGCTACTTCAACAGCTTTGTTAAGACGGCTCATTACCGGGTAGGTAAATTGAGGATCATCCAGTTCTCTTACTTTCGAGTTACTCTTGAAGCCTTTTGAGCCTACAATGTCACCCATAGTACTCATGGATAGTGGGAACGACTTTGTGTTGTCTCCCAAGAGCCATGTCAATTTCATGGTTAATTCAGCAGGTTTTCCGTGACGCTGGGCATAGAAGTTGTTTTCATCCAACATTGCCTGGCCATCGAAAATATCTTGCTGTACCTGAAATCTAAATTTGTTTGCACGATTTCCTGCCATAATCTATTTTTTTGTTAATTTTCTTTTATTCTGCGTCGTAATCCTTCAAAGTACGCCCACCACTAGGGTTCTGTGTACTTGCTGGAGTTTGCTTCTCTGCTTTTGCTCGCTGACCAAGTCGCATAGCTTGTTGGCTATTTGCCTTAGTCTGTATTAGTTGGCTCAAATCACCTTTTTTAAATCTGAAGTACTCAGCTTGCAACTGAGATTCCAGGTTCTTGTTATCCAAAGGGACGGTGATCACATACGTACCATCATCTAATCTTTGAATTCCTGATCTTACAAAGTCAAAGAAAGCTTCCGCTTCTTTTTTATTTGGGATCTGGAAGGTGTTCAACTTCATTGAACCTATTGTCTGGGACAAGTCCCCTAACATTTTCTTATTTTGCGCCTTAACAATAGCATCCTGGGCCTGTCTCGCCTTAAGTTTCTCTTCCTGAGCAGCAAGCTGAATATCTTGCATTTCTTTAAGAGCCCCTTGGGCGGTTTTTATCACACCCTCGTCAGATTCTTCATCAGCTTCGATAAGCCTTTGAATCTTCTTTTCTGTGATGCCTTTACGTTGGTAGTACTCAGAGAGGATCTGCTTTGCATGTGCCTCGTCATCTTCAGCGATCTGGATCTTTGTGTAATCCTTTTCACCTACAGTGAACAGTTCTGAGATATCACCTCCGTGTAAGGAGTACTCTAAAGCTTTGTAGGCTTTAGGGTGCATATCTTCTAGCTTATCAAAGAAGTCATCTAATGCCTTCTCCATTAAAGCTTGGTCTCTCATTGCTACGCCTTGTGCGCTAAGCGGATCGACCGTTCCAAAATCTACATCTACCGCAATCCCGTGAATCTTTTCCACATCAGCATAAAACGCTACTGGATCTATTTCATCACCTTCTGGCTCATCCTTGTCGGGATCAACCGGATCGATTGCTGGATCAACAACTGCTTCAGGAGTTTTCTTTCCATCTTTACCAGCTGCTGGTGCGACTACCTTTTCAGGTTCGCCTCCCTCTGGATTATCTACATCCTCGGGTTCGTCTGTATCGACAATCTCAACAGGATCATCTTCCAGACTAATTGAGTTTAACAGATTCTCCTCGTTGAAGTCAGCGAGAGAGCGAGGCTGTTGGCCTCCTGTTTTCTTTTCCTTTGCCATAATTTAGTTTAGTTTAGTCAAAAGTACGAACTATTTTTGTTTTTATTTATTTGTTTGCTCTTATATATCCTATTGAGTTTTCTTACGATTTTTCTCTTTGCGAGCGCTAAGCCACTCCAGAGTCTTCTTTTCTCCGTATTCTAGAACTCTCTTCCCAACGAAGCCGACTACGACACCAATTAAGGTTATAATAGCTGCGTCGAGTGCTGCTGATGCTGTAATATTTCCTACCACATTGAAGGTTTTACCAAGCCAAACACTTACTAAGCCATAAAAGCTTCCTTCGGCGTCTCCTGAAGTTAACTGCATTATCATGTATTATTTCTTTTTAGATTTTGATTCTCCTGATGTTTTGTTTTTCAAAGCGGTTTTGTTTGCTTTGTCAGCAATTCGTTCACGAACTACTAGCTCTTTCTCCTTCAGGTTTAGTTCTCTATCCTTCTGCCGCTCGTTTATTCTAAGCTTTGCCGCTTCAATACTTTGCTTAACTCGCTTATCACTTTCGTCAGCAAACTGAGCTCTTACTTCTAACATATCAGGAACACCGTCAGCATTGTTATCACCAGTGCCTTCTACGTTTCTATATGTGCTATAAGCACCCTTAATGTGTTCAATCTCTTCTTTTCTGTCGTATTCAGCCTCCATTAAACGCTCATCAATGATTCCCTGTAGTTCTACAAACTGACCTTTTATAAGTTCCAGTCTTTCCATTTGTTCTGCTTCACGTAATCCAGCTTCCTGCTGAGCTTCTATACTTTCAGCTTCTTTAGCTTTTAAGATTGCGCTTAGTTTTGATAAAGACTTAGCTCTGATTACCTCAATTGCTGTGGAAGGAGCTGCTCCATTTTGAATAAATGCCTGGGCATGTTGTTTTGCAATGGCAAGTTCCTGAAGATCTTTGCCTGACTTACTTACGAATACACCAAGCTCAGCTTCAGCAAATCTGGCCGGCTCAATGTCTAAGAAGATAGTTGTCATGTCTTCGCCTGTATATAAGCGCTTTAAGCCATCTTTGTAAGTCATTTTACTACAATCAAGAATACCATTCAACTCCCGTTGAACATATTCTTCAAACTTACTAAATATTCTTTCAGAGATAACAGTCGATTGTCCAAGGGATATTTCACTACCACCTACGGTGTCACTGCTTTTTATTTGTCCTTTACGTTGTCTTGTAATACCTAGAAGTTCATCCCACTCTTGCTTAACGTAATTCATTACGTCAATAAGATTCATGATGTGTTGGTACAATCCCATATCAACTACTTGATACTGATTATAACTTCTATCAACTCCTACTTGGTTACGGTTAATAGGTCCCCAACCAGTCGCCTCTGTCCAATAGAAGAACTTATCTTCAGTCCATCCTTGGGTTCTGGGAATAACGTTGTTATCAATTAATAGAATCTTACCTTTTGATTTGGCAATAGTTTTCTCTAATTGAAAGTGTAATATTCTATGTAAGATTTCATAAGGTAAGCCAAGCTCAACTAGAGACATATTTTGAGAATGCACATCAGAAAACATACGTCCATTGTAAGGAAGCTTACAACTTGACATGTTGTTTATTACGTTACGTTGTGCTTCGACAGGACCTATGCCAACATATAACTCATCGTTAATTCGGTAACCTTCCCATACTTCATTTACCCAGAACCACTCAACAGATTCAGACTCGTCTGGTACATAAGTATCAGGAACTTCGGTCTGTTCAATCTCTCCCGTAGTTGGATTAGAATATGTTAAAATACCTATCTTTGTAAGATATTTCCAACATACATGATAAACCAAAACCTTTGATCTACGTAAGTCCTCATCTTCAGGATGAGTCATGGAATTGGTAGCAGATACTGTTCTGAACGAATAAGAACCAGTGTTCTCATCTTCAAGAATCTTTATATCCTGAGCTTTAAGTTCATCGTACCAATTATCAATAATGTCAGCACTAGTCATCCATATTCTTCGAACAACATACTGGCCATCCTCAATGTATAATTTATCTGGAGACTTGTCGTAATCTATATCAAGTGGAGAAACTCGTTCATAAACAAATTTACCTCCTCTGATACCTTTGTAAGAAAGTGCTTCACCAGCAACAGCCCAATCATGGAACTGCTGTCTTAACTTTTCTTCTACTGAAGCTTCATCTATTACGACGTTTAAGATTGCTTCTCCCCAAATAACTCGTTCGTCACGATAATTGGAGGCAAACTTTCGCTTTAGTTTCTGTACTGATTCTACTTCCTGATTAGGAAGCTGTGTGTCATAACCCTTCTCGTTTAGCTGATTGATGAACATTTGTTCAAGCGTACTTAACAGCTGTTTGTATTGAAGATCCTGGGCGATATTAACGGCATCAGGATTGTTAATCTTTATGGTGTAATTAAATCCTCTCTTTTCGTACTCTCCTTCAATTAAATCGATGTTAGGACGAATGATAGATTGACACCTGATACGAGCTGGCCAGGAAGTAAATTGATTTTCGCTGGTATTAAGTGGATTAAGAACGTGATTGAAATACTTATCTGGAAGACGTGTGTTGTACACATCATACAGCATACGAATGTCTCGATCTGTATTTATGTTTACTGCACCTTCATCTGCAAAGAATGCAGAACCTGCAAAGTAGTCAATGACTTTTTTAGTATGGGCAAAGTCCTTGCTTCGTTTCTTTGCATCAGAAACCTTAAGTGATGGGCGATTAATGTCTTTTCTTGTTGTTAGCATAGCTAAATTATCAAATCTCCTCCAGGAGGTGTATGTGTCTGCCTACCCAGAGGCGGCATCTCACTAGGCTTCAACAAAGAATGATTTATCGGGTAGTCTGTAAATAGTGGTCTATTAAACACAGAATCTCGATTATTATTTGTCTTTTCCTCTACAGGTTGTCTTTCAAATTCTCGTCTTACCAACATGAGAAGACGAACTGCAGACAATCTATCAAAGTTACCACTTTTTGGGTTATATTTTATAAGTTCCTCCAATAAAGCAGGGTCATAAATCATTTCCAAATTCAGTATATATCGAGTTTCTTCACCTTCTATTTTTCCTGCTCGCTCCTTCATGAGCCAGTCAGCCAGGTCTTCGATAGCTACCTTGTCTAAGTCCGGGTCTACGTTTATAAAGTAGGGTCGTTGTGTTAGTCGCAACTCCTCTTTGTCTGTTGTGAATATAGCCGGACGGTAATCACAATATTGAATGAGGTTATTTTCCTTGGCAAAGTCAAGAAGAGACTTTCCTCCACCACGTAATTCTGATTGAATTTTAGCATTGTAGTATCGGGCAAGGTAAAATACATTCCTATGGAATATGGATACCTTACTAGGGCGCCCTACATACCAAGCAACAAGCATGTCCCCATCTAAGGAGTGTAATGTGTTACGTTTATACACGTAAGCTGCCCCAAGCGAGGTGTGATCCTCAACGTCGTCATAAGCATACGGGTCAACAATTACATAGTATACGTTAGCAGGGATTCCTTGTTCAGTGCTTATGGGGGACTCTAGTATTGACGTACAACCATCCATTGGTTCAGCTTGGTTGTGAGGATAGTAGAGGAGGGGTTTGGCTTTAATGTTTAACTCAAACTGAGGAATTCCTTCGACAAGATGAATAAAACCATGTTTAACTAAACCTTTATGATCGGGGTGAGTTGTAATTTTTGTGTGATGTTTACGAAGCTCTGCCACTGGGAATGGATTACCACTTGAACGCATTAAAGCTTCGTCTGGTGTGTAAGGATACTCGGCAATAAACTTATCTAGATGGAGTGCACCTTGGCGTCTTGCCATATCTCGCTGATCATCACACCAATCTTTTGCTGCTTTGTAGTCCATATTTCCCCAATTGTCCATGAATCTATCAAGACAAGTCCAAGTAGGGAAGAAGAAGCCATGAAAGCCTCCACCAATATCATCAGTCCAGCAGTTTTCGTATGCTAGACACTTGTTTTCAGTAGGATTTTTGAACAATTGTTCCAAGCCGACTATACCTGCACCAGATTCACCACCTGTTCCCCAGGCCATCATACGTGCAAAGGTTACACCGCCTTGTTCTACGAGAGCTCGACAGGCAATCCAAGAGTCCATAAGAACTGGAAATGAACCAGCCTCTTCAAAGTTTACTTTTCCACGAGCACCGCGGACCTTTTTAGGTAAGTCCACGATCTGGCCAATGACTTCACCACCAGTTTTTATTTCAGAGTTACGTGCATTATCCCAGAAAGAAGCTCTTCTATGTAAATCTGTATTCTTTACATCAGACAAGTGAAAGAACGCCATCTCTGTTTCGGCATTCATGTAATCTATAGTCTCCCATACCTTTGGAAGAATTCCATCTTTTACTAGAAAACGTTCATGGGATGCAAAAAAGAAGGTAGGGTCTTGAATGTTTAGAAGATAATCCTTCGCAGCCATACCTGCATGTAATTCAGAGAAGCCCGTTCCACGAGGTTTAAGTGTTATGTTATGATATCCAGCAATGTCTGCTTCTTCAATCGATCGTAAATACCAATAGTGAATAGGCCAAAAACGAGGAAAACCCATGATACGTCGAGATACCTCTGAGTTAGGGTTCTCTAGAATTCTCATGGGTTTAAAATTCAAGAAGAAATAATGATAAGGTGTAATTCTCACCTTTGTAATTGGGTTCTCGTAGCCGAACTTAAGACGTTCAAGCTGTTCTTCCCAAAACATTTTATACGGTTTTGAACCTATAACTTCATCGCAGTACTTTCCAGTAATTAATTTCTTTTGTCCAACGGCTCCAAACAGATCTGTATGTTCAAAATACGTATTAATTAAGCGATTCTTATTGTAGGTTGCAACAGGAAACTTAGGTTTAAGGTTCGTGGGTAATATGATATTATCGCTTTGCATTAGTCATTGCTTGTTCCATTATAAAACCTACTTGCTTAGTTGATTTCATACCGTTGGATAGAGTTTGTAATTCTTTTCTTTGTAGTTCATCTAGCTGTTGCATCTGTACTTGTAGGTCAGCAATCTGTTTAACGCTAGCCATAAACTTTCCAGGATCATGAACCACTGCACCGGTTGCAGTTCGCTCTGTAAAGTCGATAGTTTCGTAATAGCTTATGAGTTTATCAATCCCTTTACGAGCCGCATTAATTAATCTCAATACAAGAGTATTCTGTAATGATTTATAACGAGCTATAGCTGCTTTTAGTTCCTCTGAGAATTTATAATCAGATGGAAGATCAGCTGTCTTTAGGGATTCTTCGTGTCTTTCAGATTCAGATGAATCATAATAGGGGGTTAGGAAGCTGTACATGAACCACATATAAGTGAATTCTCGTTCAGCTCTGTGACGTTTTCGACCGTCAACGTCTCCCTCGCCTTTGTTGTAATTTAAAGCTAAAAGAGGACGGAACTCTGGTATGAGTTCCAATTCCTCTCTTAAAAGCTTTACCTTACCGTCAACGACGGAGAATAGCTTATCTGCTTGTTGCATTGTTAGTTGTTAGTTTAAAGTAACACCAGCACTCAAACCAGTAATCGAAGTTACCTTCAATTAGGAATGGTCCTGGCATATTCTGCAAAATTAAGTAAAATTTTGGAGAATCAGAAAACTTATCCCAAATGTCGTTGTCTTCGTACGGGTAGCTCTGCAGTCCTGCTATGTCCTTCCACTCAGCAGCTATTACTGAAGAATACTCTTTTGGAGCGTTATCTTCACCTTGTGCTCTAGCTAGAATAGGATCATATGCATCGTGTTCGCTTAAAGGCTTTGGAGTACTTTTAAAGATGGTTTTCGCTTTGAAGGGGACGTGATAGTTGATCTGGTCCGGGGTCGGTAATGCTATGCTGTTTGTTTTCATTGTTTAGTTGTTGTTGGTCTAATTCTTTTTGTAACCTTTGTTTTTGTGCATTGTATTTAAGAGTTTGCATAAATACAGACTTCTGATCTTTAAGCAAACCTTTTAAGTGATTAATGATTTGAACTTCTTGCGGCTTTGATCTAAAGACTCCAAAGTAAGGCCATCTAACTCCATCAAAGGTGTTACTTTCCATTGTCTGTTTGATGAATAATGATTGTGCATTATAGATCTGTTTTACTTCAGCAATAGAAACTCCAAGCTCTTTAGCAACTGCACTAAAGACTTCTTGATTACACGTTATCTGGGCTCTCATAACTTATGGTTACATTTATACCACGCAGGATAGGATGAAGCGTGTTGTATGCTGTTATTGCTTTCTTATCCCTAAGTCGCTTAATGTAGTTTGTGATTACTTGTTTAGAATGGTTGGTTAACTCTCCTGCTCGAGCTCTGACATCTGTAGTTAAAATAGTTTCTCCCTTCTCGTTAAGAGAAAATACAAGAACAGTAAGGATGTCAAGTTCCTTAGGAGTAAGGCCCTGAGGGTTGTCCGGTGTTATGAACAACCCTGAAATGCCTTGAAGATAACCACGAAGGGTTTTAGATTTGATCAAAGTCATATTTCGCAAAGAATTCACGTGCTTCTTTCATTGTATTTTCAGATGCAATATCTGCTGGTGATGTCTCAATCTTACACTCACAGCTTTTCTGTTCCTCACAAACTGCTTGTTTGTATTCATGAGATTCGCTAGGTATAAGAGAGATGCAGATTGCGCTACCAGCTGCGGATTGTCTTAGTTGTTCTACTTCATTAGGGTTTAAAAAAAGTGTCATAGTTTGTTTGTTTAGTTATAATCTTCCTTGATTTTTAAGTGCGTTAATGTTGTTTTCATCAACCCACTTTTTGTATTTAAGTTCTTCCTCAGTTAATGGCTCAGGCATTTTATCAGTAATGATAATGTCTGGCTTCTGAGAAACAGGATTCACAAGTTCTTCTTGTTTTTCCTTTGTCAACATCTGAGCTCGGCGCATGAGTTCAGCATATTCCAAACCACCTGCAATAAGTCTGCGTAACATTGTGTAGTACAAGTCATACTTCCAAGGAGTATCTTTGTTTAGTCTTTCCTTAACGTTCTTGAACTCATACGCATCGTTGTGAATTAGTAATGTTTCTGCTTCTTCATCAGGTGCATTTGTTGGTTTAATCTTTCGCTCTAATCGCAAGTAGGCAACGTCTACGTTCTTACCCATCTTCTCTACTTTGTGAAAAGTAGTAGTAAGTAGGAAACGTACTTCGTAATCAGGATTAATACTTGCAAATCCTTCTTCGTAGCCTTTAATTGTACTGCGGACCAAGTCCTCTATCACTGTCCAGTCTTTCATAAAATAGTGCCACAAACCTGTATTTTGTAGCTGATTCTTTTAGTCGGTTATAGGCGAATACAAGCGCCATTCTTGTCTTTTCGTTTAAGTATGGATCTTCCAACAAAGGAAGAATCTGGTTAGCTATATGAGTAAGAGATTGCTCTTGATTACGACATAACACCTTTGGAGTAAGTGTGAGAGATTGTTGAGGTTCTGGCTCAGAATCTGTTCCTGTCTCCTGTGTGATTGTGTTCTCATCAGCGGTCTCATGATCAGCTTCATCCAGCCACATTACCCCCAATTGCAGTAGATCGACTGCTTCGTGTAGAGTTATTAGATCAGACGCATGCTGGGCTAAGAATACTCCTACCTGGTTTATTGGGGCTAGTTGCTGTTTTATATAGCTGTACTGGGACATTAGTTCTTTTTGAAAGTTAGATTCCTTGTTCGTACAAATCTACGTTTCATCCTGCGGTTACTTCCAGAAGGTGTAAACTCAAAGAACTTGCTACTGTTTTTGTTCATGCGAGTTGTCTTTAGTTCATCAACAAGAGCCATAACGATAGCTCTCATCTGGGCAACTTCTTTTCCAAACGCCTGTTTCTCTTCTGAGTCAGAAGGAATCTCTCTATCAAGTAGACCTTTTAATTCTTGTTGTGCACCCTTGAGTGCAAACTTAAGTTCCCTGATCTTATCCTTTCTGTCTACTGGAAAGTCAATTTTAGGTTCCACCGGAATGGAGGCCGAAACCTCCTCCGGTGTTAAACCTAAACCCATCAGGTCTTGTATATCGTTTTTAGTTTGTCCCATTAGTAATGGTAAATGTTTCCTTACCTGTTGCTGAAATGTTTCTTAGTGGAACCCCATTATCTTCGAAACACGCTACACCTAGAGCTACTACTTTACGTAATTTATCTAGTGCACCAGTATCACCTGCAGTGTGGGAGATCTCATAGAAGGCTTCATCTAAGTAACTCTTCATGTATGTGAGATAAGCTTCTGTAGGCTTACGTCTGTTTGTAGTATCCCATTTGGCATCTTGGTAAGCACGTTCGCCATCAATTGCTCTGTATACTTCTGTTCTTGGTAGTTTTCCTGTTGTTTCCATGTTGTTTAGTTTAGTATTTTTTTCCATTGTAAAAGAATCTTGAATTGTGGCAGATTATCTGAGTGACAAAGAAATCTTTGTTCTCATCAACGTCTACTAGTGCAAAGCCTTGCTGCCATTGAGACTTTGTTGGACGTTCAGCGTAGTTGAATGCTGGGCTGTTTACATCCCCGCCCCAACCTATGTTGAATCCACCTACGTGACCTTCAATGTGGGTCTGGATGCGGTGTGAGTGTGCAAATAGTACGGAACCTCTTAGTACATCAATGTGTTTCTTAGCACAGTGTGTATTGTAATAGGTACCATGAATGACTTCTAAATGATCTCCTAGTTTAACGAAGCCCTGTTTGAAGTTGTTGATAACTACGTATCCCTTTTCGTAGAGTTTCATACCTTGTTCAGGAGATTGAATAGGAGTCTTGGCATGCTGCATGTTGTTCATGTAGCGAGTGTATCTGTATTCATGATTGCCATACATGAAGACTTTAGTGATAGGACCTACTGCCTGATCGTACTTCTTTATAACTTCTTCACCTTTTTCATACTCTTCAGTTAGGGTAAGTCCAGGAATTGCTGTGAAGTTTCCCACATCATGTTGAGATAGGGAGTTACAATCAAGGAAGTCGCCATTGAATATCAGACCTTTTAGTCTTAGCTCATTAGCCAGTTCCAAGGTAGCTTTGGTAAGTGTTTCGTCGTTGAAGGGTACGTGTTGACAACCAAGAATCAAGTAGGTGCCTGGTTCTGTAAGTTGTAGGGAAGCTAAACCACGTACCGGTTCAACAACTAGTTTAGGTTCAGTTGAAGAATCAGTCTTTAGTTCGCCTGTGAGTAACATTGAGATTACTTTACGGGCATGGTCTTTATCCAAGGCCAGCGAAAAGTGCTCAATTGCTCTATTTGCTATTTCTTGTACTGTTATAGTCTCTCCATGCTCTGCAGCCTGTTCTAAAAGATTGATGGCGAAAGGATGAAGAAATGACCATTTGCTTGTTGTCTTTTCCATAGTTACTTATTTAAGGATTTGTTACGTCTATTTTCCTCTCTTACGTTTGAAATGCTTCCTACCATGAAGATGGTTGATGCAATAAACATGAGAATGGCAATAAGCCAAACACCTTGAATAAGCGACGGAATCAGTAATAGAAGGATAAAGAACATGGCTAGAAAGCTCATGGGGTTATTCTTCCAATACTGAAAAAGGGTTAATTTTGATGTGTTTTGATGGGTCATATCTAATTTAGATTTTATGCAAAGATAAACCATTTTTAGGTTTTTGTCAAGTCTTTTCTATAAATATTTCGTATATTTGTGAAAATATTTTTCTATGATAGGCGCAGAATTGTTTCAGGTAGTGGCGGATTTCCTTAAGGCGGCATGGGGTTATTTCTGGCCTTTCTTTGTGGTTGACCAGTGGGAAGAGGCGGTTGTCCTTAGGTTAGGAAGACATCATAGGTCAGTGAAACCCGGCTTTCATTGGAAGTGGCCTTGGTTCGAACAGGTCTTTGAACAGCGCATTACAACGTCTACTGTACCGTCAGCAAGTCAATCTTTGACTACTAAGGATGGTAAGAATATTGTCGTATCAGGGATTATCAAGTATCGAGTGACGGATGTAAAGATATTCCTAACTGAGACAGAGGAACCTATAGACGCTGTTGGAGACTTGACTCAAGGGATTATAAAGAATGTTATTATGGCAAAGACCTGGGAAGAGTGCTTGAGTACAGGACTTGACAACGAAATTACCAAGAAGGTAAGAGTTGAAGCTAAGCGATGGGGCATTGAAGTTGAACAGGTAACCCTAGGAAGTCTTGCTATTCTGAGAAGTTTCAGGCTCATTAGATAAGTTAAGTACGATTGTTCTAGGAAAATTCGTAGAATAGTTGTAAATTCGCCCTCACGGGCTCTTTACTTATGATTCTTGTAAGAGCCACCCCACTATATTTAAATACTTCTATCGTCCGGTGGAAATATTTTTAACGAAAGAGACCCTTCGGGGTCTTTTTTATTCCCCTTTATACAAACTCCCCCCGCCTTTTTGTCCGTTTAAAAAGCCCCCCCCCTAGTCAATTTTTGTAATTTTCTGCGTGTGAGGGACCTACTCATCCTAACCTCCCCTCGTCCTTGGGTGAAAGTGCACTACCCCGTATCAAAGTGTGTGCTAAAACGAAAACTTCACATTTTATGGAAGGATCAACAACACAGCAAGTGTCGCTGTCACGCAAGAAGGATTATCTTGTAATCAGACACTCAACGTTCTCACCTCTTGGATTTGCAACAGAGTCCAAGCAAGGTGTAGCTCAGATCGCTGAAGGCTTCAACCCTGAAACAGCGCTGGAGAACGCAAGCAAAATCAAATGGAACTTGGAAGGTGAGCCTAACTTACAGGGCTTCTACAAGGCAGTTCCAACTGACGAAGCCATTGAAGAGTAAGAGTAGAGCCCTCGCAAGGGGGCTTTCTCACTAACTGTTTAACGTGACATCCGTAAATTACAAGAAGTTTAGCTGCAAACTATTTGTCAGTTTGTTGCCAGTTGATTGGTTGAGGGCGAGAGACTAAGGACACACTCCTACTTATCCACAACTTATTCATCATTTGCAATAACAATGATACTAATCATATCTAGCTTTTAATTTGCAGTCCATATTACAGCTGCAATCAATCAATACATTTTAACCATCTAAACTTACAATCAATCATGATACTATTCCTCATTATTTACATGATCATTGCAATACTTGTGGCCTTAAAGGCAGCAAGATCATTGACATCGGTAATCTATACCACACGAAAACCAGCATTTACAGAAGGACAAGTAATACTTGTAAGTATGTTTTGGCCATTATGGTTTGCATGGATGCTGTTAATAGCAATATTTGCAGCTGATTGGGAAGATTACCAAACCTAAGATGTGTGTGGTAGCTAATCACTATAACTAAGACCAAGACTGATTATCTATGTCCTAAGTGAACACACACATTTTTCCTTTGTTTTCACATTTTAAACCAAACATATTATGAAAAAACAATCAATCATCGCTTGGGGAGTTACACTATGTGTCTTCCTAACACTGCTCATTATCAGCAGAATAGGTGAGTTGCACACTCACATTCTGTAGTCAAAGATCGTATGGAATCATCATTTGTTACCCCAATTAATAGTTGGTAAGTAGCAATGGTGATTCCTTTACATTCATTACTAATGCATCACAACTCACGTAGATATAAAGACTTCTTATTCTTGCTCGCAACAGCAATGTTGTCAAGGTTAAAACCTTGAGTTATAAGATGTAAAACTACCTGATTAATAAACGAGTAAACACACATGTACATTCCGGTGAGTGTGTGTTACCAACAAAAGAGTGGAGATATGATGATAAGCTTTACAGTCTTCATATTGCTGAAACTCAAGTAGTTAGGCTAAATTAATCAGCTCCCAAGGGTGAGCAGTTGTAATAGAAAGGCTTGATGGAGAAATTAGCATTCACATTACCATCTAATAAATAGCTAGTACCTGATGCGGGGAATCTATTACAACTGAATGCAGAGGGATTATAGTACAAAATGTAGACTATCTTAACAACTATTCGATAAGAGGTTGACGGTTGGTATGAATCAACTAAGCGTTTAAAGGACACCTCAATAGTCTAAGACTCTCTTAATCGCTGTTTCAAAGCAGCAACACTTACTCAAAGCGAAACGATGTAACTCCATAGTAAGTGGATTTTGAGAAGGTTGGTAGTGTAGGTACAAGGACTATCATAGTAGAGAATTCTTCTAGTAAGCAACCGAACTACTACCAATTTTTTATAAACTAAACAAATCAACTATGCAACTAATTAAAGTTAAAGACACTAGAATGCACAAAGTAACAACTGTGCCTCAACAATTAGGTAAGTTTGTTCATGTGAGTACAGAGGTGCCAGTAGCAGAAGGTAAGTTGGTATTGATAAATACTGGAGAACAGGCTTGTGGAAATTTTTGGTTGAATCATGATGGTAAAACATTCTCTATACATTCTACTGATGAAGGTGATAGATTGTATAAGGCATTGCTTAAATCAATCTTAATCTCAGAAACAGAAAAGATAGAAGTTGGTGATTGTGCTTATAACTTAATGACTAAACGTTATGGTAGAGTTCTTCGTATTATGCAAAATGGAGATATTACCATTGATAATGGTCAGTATGAAGATACATCTTCTCCTAATAACTTTGCTAAAGTACTAGCACTACCAGAACACTTCTCTCAACAACATATACAAATGATTGTAGATGGTCAGTTGAAAGATGGAGATAAGGTGTTGGTTGAGTGTGAACAACATGAAGAATGGGCAGGAACAGGTAGTGGAATTGGACAACCAACATCGATTACTTTTATCAAACTCAACTCTTCCAATCACATAACACTTCATAAGATTGAATAAAAAGTTGGTAGTCCAGTCTTAACTGACATACTTGCTATCAACCATAAAGTAGAAAACGCATAGGTACGGTTTTCTTGGGTGTTAAAGCCAGGCTTTTTACGTATCTTCATTTTAAATCAATTACAACATGGAAGAAGGTGAAGTAGTCCTATGTACTTGGGGACATAATGAAGTAACAGGTAAACCATTTCAATTCCTGTATGAGTTTGGCTATTACACCAATTACGGTTGCGTAGTCTATAATAAGGGTGAACGCAACATGCAAGACAGTCATGCATTTCAACTGACTCAAGTCAGACCAGCAACAAAGAAAGATCTAAAAGAATACTTCTATGGAAGTTAATTAAACCCATTTAACAATGAAAAGAAAATTCCTATCAACAAAACAAACCAAGACAACAACGCATCCATCAGAGCGTAAGACTTACCACAAAGCTCGCTTTGATGCCAAGTTAGCGTCTGTAAAGAAAAGCAAGTAATGAAACATCTCATCTTAATAGTGTTATCATTAACACTCATTTCATGTTCTCCTGATGAGCCTACAACAGAGCATAAAGATTACCAAGATACTTGGTTCTATGCTCATTCAGATTTAGGTATATCAGGAGAATTCACCGTATTTAATGATCAATTGGATGCTACCATATTCACTATTGATCATACACAGCATGAGGTAGCAAATGCGTTTGTTGTAATGGATGGAGAGAAATTAAGCTATATTTACATTGATGCACTAAACTCAGAATATGGGTTACAATTTGATGTAATCAGTGGAAATCAAGATAAGCTCAAATGTCTCCTTACATATAACATTCAGCAGAATTACGCTCAGACGATTATATATCTGACGAGATAGCCAGTTTAACAACGTTTCATCTTAAATACAACAGACTATGTTAGATTCATCAACTCAGGATTATGTTTGGTTCTATGAATACGACTAATCCAACCGTTATTAACGGTCAAGGCACATTCATCTTAAAGAATAATCAATCTGGTTTTGTGCCAGGTACATTTGCCTTGAACAAGAATGGGATTTTATATTGGAACATGAGAGAACCTTATGGTTGTCTTATTCAGTATCCAACAACAAGTCCCAATGAAAAGCCTGCAAAGAGATTTGTAAAAGACCAGTTATTCTGGGACATTATAGATCTTACAAGAGAAGAGGTAAGTCAAATACGACATACCGAGAACTAATTGCAATACGTGTGATAAACATTAGCTAATACTGATGTAAACATACGGAATAGGTTATTAGACCTGTTTGGAATAGATCCCTCAGTTTGCATACCAAGAAAAGCTACTGGACATGGATTTTCCGTTGTCAGACGCTCAGTCGACAATGAAATAAGACATTCGACTCCGCTGCGGACGAGACCATCTTGCATCATTAGTCTAAGCTTAGCATATTAGATGCCCATGACTCACAGAGTCGGGCGGAGTTTACTAATTCTCAACCACAATCTCAATGGACGGATATACAACATCATCAATCAAGAAAGCCCTCGAACAATCAGTGATCGATACCAATCGAGTATTAAAGCAGTGGAAACGATCAAGCCAACCTAACTTCACCAATTACGATTCAGTAAGAGGATTATTAATAGGTTGGATGCATAGACATCTACGAACTGCAGTAGGTTACAAATATGTACGTGTCTATGGCAAGCCAATAATGACAATCGATTCAGAAAATGCAACAGTTACATCCATTATGTTTCCAAACACACTTGGCGTAGCTAATTATGGAGCAGCACATTTGAATACGATATGTGATTCATTAGATTATAAAGGTTTGGCAGAACGAATGCCAGATACTATTAGTCTAGCACCAACAAACTCAACATTTGCTGAGGTAGAAACAATTTTCGACAAAATAAGAAACACTAAATTCGAATAACAGTGAGCACAGAAAGCCAACAGCCAGCCGAAGATGCTGGCAAGATTAAGAAGCAATACGATGGTAATATCAAAACCCTCGTTGCTATCGTAGGAGGAAAGGAAAAACTATTCTCTAAAAAGAAATTGCCTAAAGACAGTTTAGCAACTGTAGTTGAAGCATTGATGAAAGAGGAGAAAGAAACCTTTGAAGTTCAAACCAAAGAGAAGTTGAAAAAGCTTCTTGAACAGCATACCCAAATGATGAAAGATTTTGGTAAAGCTGAAAATGAGTTAATCAAACTCAAGGACGAAAAGATGAAGGAGTTCAATAAAGCTGCACAAGATTTGTTCAACGGTATTGATAAACTTCAGGAGAAAGAAAAAGAGTTTTACAGTTCATTAGGAGCTGCTGCTGAAGCAAGCACTACTGAATAGTGAAGATGCTATTTAAGCTAGTTTATGAACAGCCACATTTCATACCCTAAGAAGGCAGAGATGAACAGTCGTTCCTTTACGTCTGTAAGCAGTGAGATGCTGCATTAGTTTTAATTCCATAAAAGTAGATGTTGGTTGATCTGAGGGAGCAGAGAGCTCTAAGTGATATCGGTGAATAGACACTAGGTAATCATATGGGTCAAAGGGTACACACTAAGGATAGTCGAAAGATCATCTCCCTAATGGTGTGTTAAGCTAGTAATAGGGAAAGCCTACGAAATGCGAGATACCTGATTTAAGACTAACATCTATTTTTTTATTTCTTATGCAATACATTGACACCAACGGTAATGTAATACAGATTGTACCATCATTACCTACAGATAAAGACCCTGACAAATACTTACGATACAAATGGAGACGCATTGGTAATAATTTATTCAATATACATGAGCGTATCTCCTATCGTATAGATGTTGAGGAACTCAAATCAAAATGGACACCACTCGAAAAACAAATTTAACATAAATCAAAACAACTATGAAAAAGATCATTTTACTCTTTTTTGCAGTTCTATCCCTGTCGGTAGTGACTGCGCAATCAACTGATAATCAGTCTGATACAACCACATTAACCAATGCCAACTGTAAAAACATTTGACTTAGTTGAATGGCACTGGGATCGGGAAAAGAAAGCATTCAGAAAGTATCAAACACATTTAACAAATGTTACCAAGCGATTGTGTTATGGTACTAAGAAAAAGATAGCACCATTTGCATCTTTACGCACTGTGTTTACTGTAAAGCCTAATGGGTTTTATCAATATGTGAATCAGTTCAAGCCAAAGAAATGTCCTAACTAGTCTGGACTCCTCACTACTGTCCCCAACAAGTGACGTCATTGCGACCTCCAGCGTTGGGGCAGTGGTTGAGCTTAAACCATTTTAACCATGTTAATGAGCAAAGAAAACTTACAATTAAAACTTTCACTATTTGTTGAAGAACAACATCGTAAGAATCCAGATACATGTTCTTTCATAATGCCAAAATTGATTCATGATGTACCTTGTATTCAAGATGGCTCCATTGCTTCTTGTTTCTATCCATCATGGTCAAATGTGGATGAGCTAAAGAAGAGTGCTCTTAGTTTAGGAGAGTCTATTCGTTCTACAATGAACTATCTCAATGAGTTTCATTATAGACTTATTGGAACAGGCACATCAGGAGTATTAATGGGAACTCAAATAAGTTGGTTATTCAAGCAACATTATTTACATATTAGAAAACCAAATGAGGTATCACATTCAAATACATTTTGGCCAAAAGGAGAACCTTTAGTTATTGTTGATGACGATATCACATCTGGAGATACAGTTATCAGATTGCTTAAAGAAGCTAAGGTAAATTCAGCTATTCGTGACATTAAATGTATAGCTGTTGCAAACCACTGTCCCAGTGGGGTTAGAAGGATATGTAAATTCCTCAAAGACGATAAAATCAATTCATCAATCTACATTTTAACCGGAATAGGATGAAATCAGACACGCTTACTGCACCGCGAGCCGTATTATTACTCGCCGTGACAGCAATAGTTTACATACTAATAAACTTTCTTTAGTATGTGGCTAATCATCACAAACGTTCATCATTGCTACTTCATTAGTGCAGCAAATATCGCTGACGCACTAAAAGATGTAGTAGATGAGTATGGAATTGTTACTGAGTCAGTTGTTTCAGTTGTAAAACTATAGCATATGGCACTCACCTATCTTGAAGGGTTAAGGATATTAAGAGAACGCTTTGTCGTTCACTTAGGTCCAAACGAGATTGTGACAATATTCACACGCGTATTAGAAGGTACTGCTAATCCTAAAGAGGATATGATTGCACGTAGAATCAATAGCAAGTGGACAGAGATTGAAATGTGCTATAGAAGATGTGCTATTAGATGGACACCAATAATTGCACTTGAAATATGTAGTGTATGGCAACGACAGAGTTAAATGATTATGACGAAGAAGAAGAAGATGAAGAACCAGTTGGATGTGGACTTCTAATAATACTTTTAATTTTAATGTACATCCTAGATTCAATCATGTCCTAAAACAACCACCATGAAAGTAGCAGTACTAGGCCCAGATGGCACAGGTAAACACCTGGCAATGAAGGCTTTACATGAAGTAAAAGATCTAATAATTGTAAGCACACCACCACCTAATCCATTACCTCTGCAAAGAATTGTAATGAAACCATTTTGTTATGCTTACATGAGATCTGATGCTCCACCATCACCGAAATTTTTTCGAACACGAAGAAGAAAGAAATAATTCGAGGTTATTCAGGGTATAAAGTTATGTGTTAATGCCAACGATTCACAGAAGTTTACTGTATGCAATCCTCAGGGTCGCCAGTATAACTGAAGAAGACTAACTCGCGTAATATGGGACAATCAGGTTGGACCCATTAAACCCTTTGGCGCAGCTTCTATAACTTTTCCTCGAATTACATTTATCCAGACTAATCAAACGACAACAACCATGTGCTTTAGCGCAAAAGATACAAAATTAAAAATCGCAACAGAACCTATTACCTGCTATAAACTGGTATATTTAAGTCTTAATAAACCAGGACTTCAGTCATCCACCAAATTCTTTGAATATATGTTCGATAAAACATACCGGGCATTCAATTGGAAGAATCTAAAGTTCTTAGCACAGCTAATACTAGGTTCTAATGGATTAAAGAAATCCAAACACTATCCAGGAATTATGAAATATCTTGAAGTTGGATTTCACAGCTTCAGATTCATCGACTCCAGAGTGTTAAGAGAGCTTTACATGTATGCAGGAATTCCCGCGATATCCAGCTTACAACATGCACTTGTGAAGTGTACTATTCCTACAGGCTCACTGTATAGATATAATGCTAAATACAATGAAATCATCTCTTCACATATAAGAGTAGATGCCTTGTATGTAAGAATTGTGTCTCCAGTAATAGATCACCACCAGTTACCTGAAAACAACATTACGATATTACATCGTCCAGCTAATTATATAGGAGTTGAATTCAAAGGTAAATGTGAGGAGTTCAACACACTACCAATAGCTGATAGATTAGCGTATGCTAATTGGTTAAAAGAATCGGTTTCATCTTAACAAACAAACTATGATTGCAGACATTTTCATTTTAAAAAAGAATTCATGGCATGCCAAACTTATGCATTGGATTTGGAACTACCATTATTGGGAATTCAGAAATATGTGCCCATACTTCTGGCTAACAGTATTCAATTGTGTATTCATCATTCCAATAGCCATTGTTAAAATCACACAAAAAGTGTGTATCTCCCTAGCAGGTGTTATTGATGATTGGCAAGCTGATTACAGAGCACGATGTGAGTACAAAGAGGAACAAGCAAGAAGACAATTCGTAAAAGAGTTGGAACAGCTACAGGATTATACTGATTTTTCATCAGTTCCTAAAGATAAGCTTGAGTTGCTCAAAAAAGCTAGGGATAATAATAACAGAATGGATGATAGATTTCATGATCCTCGGGCAATTGCTTTTCGAAGTATTAACTATGACCTAAGAAGAAAATTTGAAGGTTGGTTAGATGATTTTGACGATTTATTGTGGAATCAAGAGCATGAAAAAAGAAAAATTAAAAAAGAGGAGGACAGAAAACGCAAAGAGAAAATCAATGCGCTTCTTACTCCAGTTAAACAGAATTCAGCAAAGGCTATTAGCCAGCTAACTATTCTTGTTAAGTTCGTTCTTAAGCTCACTGCTGGTGCTATACTGGTAGGAATAGGTTATCTAATCTATCTTGGGGTTCAGTTCGCAGCTAATTGGAATTGGCCTAAAATAGGTCTTTATGCGATTGCAAGTATTCTAGCTGCCGCTATTATTATTCTTGCAGGTATAATTATATTCCTGATATGTAGGTGGATTGTTATATTCATAGCTTATCTAGTATGTAGATACGGACCGTACTGTATTCCATGCGAGCGGAGACGTACAAAGCTATACAATGGCTTCATTACGTTCCTTGATTATGTATTGGTTTTGTTTTATCCATTCGTTGTGCTTTGGAATATTCTAAAAGCACTGTGGAGTGGTTTAAAGTTATTATGGCAAGTGATTGTTGCTCTTAAACAGAACAACTGTCCAGGTATCGAGTGGAAAGATTAAAGCTAAAGCCATATGGAAACAAAATCAAATACGCTTCCTGCCGCATGGGCAGTACAAATACCTGAACTAGAACCAGATAGAGTAAGATATAGGGAGACAGTAATCAAATACATAAGAGAAATGACTAACTACCACTTCTCTGGGGATGCCACTGCTGGTACTTATTACGGTATGTGGGATGGAACTGCTAAATGTACCAATGTATTACCACTTCCTGCTTATGTATGTGTTTTAAGTCTTGAGGAGTTCAAAAGACAAGTCGGTAAGACAGAAGTGGAAGAAGTATATCCAATACCTACTCTTTCGTCTCATGTTGGAAGGAAAGTAAAACTACGTAGAGATGTTAAAGATCCTAT
>JACCDG011487368.1_pt1 | contig 26756 bp, 31 predicted proteins | sample 7442471 | NCBI WGS metagenome assembly JACCDG01 (sample SAMN15323444, study PRJNA562643) | freshwater metagenome | isolation source: river surface water | place: USA:Blue River Watershed | collected 2017-08-17 | reverse complement strand
GTACCTGATGCGTTAGATCGCCTACGCTCTTCGACGGCTTTTTGATGCTCGTCTGAGCGCTTACTAGCGTAGTTCTTTTTCATAGTAAGAACCGATAAAGAAACCGTCGATGGATACGTCCCATCCAGACATTTTAGTGAGGGAAGTCTGAACGGTTACCTCGTGGTTGTAGCACCTAGTTGTGTATTCAGAACCGCCAGTTGCACGGTCAACCGCTCGCTGCACTGCTCTCTTGAGAGGTACGCTCATAATCATCATACGTAGAGCTAACAGGATCAGATGGTGTTAGTCAAGAATGATCTGTGCGCTTACCCTTGCCGTGTATAGAGAACCCCTGGCGTTCTCCCTTTTTAACAAGCTCCCACTGCTCATCATCATTAATCTTCATGCCAAGCCACCAGCCATAGTTCTTGGCATCAGTCAGACCCATAGCCTCAGCCTTTTCGGGAGTGACAATTACAGATTCAATGAGGTCCGCAGTGTGCTTAGGAGCATCTCCATCCCTAGAGTGCATATCTCCACCAACGCGAGAAGTAAGGACATAGTTGTAAGCCGCCTTTTCAATCTCCTCAAGTGGGATGTAGTCACCCTGACGGTCAATAACTTCTTCTCCGTCTACGTGCGTAACTGCGGCCCACCCAAATACTTGACGTTTATCCTCGTCAATACCAGTGATCTCAGCATCCCAAGTCATCGACTTAATGACTGGTTCTGGCTCTACAAGGCTCTTAAATTTCTTATTCTTGTGCTGAGCCATGCCATAAGCACCAGCAGCCGCACCAGCACCAGCAGATCCGGCCATTCCGAGCTTAACTAGGCTCTTACGGCCCTTTGCAGCGCCAGAAGCGATAGTGCGGTTAACGTAATTCTGGTCCATTTCTTGCTTATAACGTCCCTTTGCAGTGGTGCGACCAGCAGCTTTCTTAGCTCCACCCAGCAGAACTTCGCTACCTGACTTAACGTCCTTTAGGGTAAAACCCTTAGAGAGACCGCTTTTCTTTTCCTGCAAACGGCGCTGTAGTGCTTCACCTGGCTTATATGATCCAGGAGCCTTGAACGAACTAGGCTTCTTTAGGCTATTTAGCTTGGCAGCGAGCGGAACACCTGGCTTATGGGCGCTTGCACCTGCCATTCCAGTTGGCTTACCGCTATAGGGATTAATAAGCGCCTTGAGATTGATGCCCTTCTCAATCTTTTCTTTCTTCTTGCGCTTCTTGAGCTTAAAGGTACGTAGTGGTGCGTTGACATGACAGTCAGCGGCATCCGGCCCCATCTTTTCGATAATCTCTCGTGGGTCCACGATTCCATCAAGGAGCACATCGAGTGCTTCATAAAGCTCGTTCGGAGTTGCCATGTAGGTATTCTCTCGTATCGGTGAACTCACTGTGATATCGTCTCCATCATAACTGAATAGACAAAGGCACTCCTTGACCATGGGCGGCTAGGGAGTGCCTTTGTTGTTTCTATACTTCTGGCGGATCAGTAGGCTGCGCGTAGACAACAGTTACCCATCTATCGTCAGACCAAGGGTTACTGAAGAACAGTTCTGGAAACTCTTTGGCCACGTCAGGATCGTAGATAGCGTGCGCTGAGCTTCCTTCCCATCTAATTTTCGAATTAGACAGGTCGTCATAGATATTACGGAAATCCTTAACTGACAATCTAAACGTCAATTTGCGTTCGTCGGTATGCGTCAGATTATCGTTGTAGAATTCGCCTTCTTGACCAGATGGCTCTGCCATACGAATCTTGTAAGTTCCCGCGACGTTATCTGAGCCATTGCTATTTAGATTATCTAGTTCGGTATTGACTGAATAGAAATCAGAGAAACCGACTACTACAGGGGTGAAGTTATAGGTGTTGTCAGTAGCCCCTAATGTACTGCCTTCTTCTTCGTCAAAATCTTCATTAGCCACTACATCTCTTTCGTAAGCCTTCTGTTCTTCACTCAGCCAGTCATTAGCCTGAGCAAGTGAATCCTTGATGGCAAGATGTAGTGAATCTGGAACATCCATCCCAGCCAGATTATCGCCAGTTAGCTCAATCGGTTCATTTTCGATATAAGCATTGCTAATGACTGGAATACTGCCCATCTCCAAGTCAGTAGAGTCAATATTGGCAATTTGCTCGCCAGATTCCCGGTTCCACGGGTTAACGATCTTGTTTTCTCTACCTTGGAATCTACTCTTGAACCCAAAGTAGGGCACGAACGCAACTTTGCCATCCTGCTTAATGTATGGTGGCTCTGCGGGATCTGGCGAATTAGGAGGATCGAACTCCCTGCGCTCATGCTTACCGTTGACATAAATCCAGGTGACAACCTTACGCCGTCTTACAGGAGGCTTTTTCTCTTGCTCAGTAAACGTATTCGACGGAGCCTTCGCTGTCTCAGTAAATGCGCTCTTCTTTGGAGAAGCAAATACGCTCTTCTTTTCTCCGGTGAACGCGCTTTGTTTGATTCCAAATGCATTGACCTTCTTTTCTGGCTCGCTAAACAGAGATTTTTTAGGTACTTCATCTAGCGACACGTCAATCCAGTCAGAAAGCCTTGAATAATCAGCAGCCTGCTCTTTCGTAGAAGTCTGTGGCTTAGGCTTTGACCTGAATTGTCCTCTGTTACCAGGCTGACCACGTAGAAACTTCTTCTCGTCCCAGTCTTTACGTAGACTCTCGCGGTCGTCTGGGAGGATGATACGGATATCACAACGGCAATTTACGTGCACACCTGGAGTCCAGAACTGCCCAGCCGTAGTTTCGAACTTCTCGTTGATAGGAACAGTCTTCTTGTCCATCGGAGCACAGATAGGGCATACACGCTCATCTTCTGCGGTAATCCACATCTTCATGGCATCTTTTGGGAGAATTCCCATTTCCTGCTGATACAGCCATACAACATTCTTGCCCATAGTCATAGAGGCCCAAGCCTCATGGCGAGCAATACGATCTGCTCGCCCATGAAGCATGTTGGACACAATCTTCTTAAGACCAGAAGGAACTGCCTCTACTTGGTACTCAGCCTGATTAGCACCAGTCTTGGTAATATACGAGCGCATCTGCTGTCTATCTAGCCCATAGCCCTCTACTGCACGCTCCCATGCGATAGAAGGATTAACGTTCTTGTTTAGCTGAGCAGCAAATCCCTCAACGATTGCATTGTCGGAAGTGGCATTGATGTAATTACCTAGTGTCTGCGAGTACTCACGAGCAATGTCCGCCAATTGCCTATCTGACATTTGTACTTGCTTACTGGCAACCTGATAAGCAGAAGCAACCGCTGGCGTAGCAATCTGTAGCCATACCGGAGCAGTCTTACCCCACACCATCTTGAGAGCGGCATATGCCTCGTCAGTACTCTGTGGCTTCTGTTCACGTAGTTTCCGCCGTGAGATTGCCAGCCACACAAGAACAGAAACACCAATACCAACAGCAATAGCAATCTCTGTCTTAAGGTGAGAGTTCTCTTTTGTTGTGTCTTCAATAACCTGATTCTCGCCATTTAGAAAGTCTTCAGGGTTGTACTGAAGAAAATCCTCTGGTGATTGGTTGAGGAAGTCGTTTTCTGGCATACGACTACCTTACTCCTCGTTGTTATTAAAGGCGTCTGGGTATGCTTCTCGGATAATTTCATGTACTTCGCTAGAAGACTTACCGCGATGCAACTTATCGGCAACCAACGGGAATCTCTTTTTCATGTAGCTGATTGTCTGCTTATCGTAATAATCCTGAGACGATTCAATCTCAGCAGCAGGTGGAGCCATATTTTGCGCTGCAGCCCTAGCGATAACATCCATAAGATCGGCTTTCTGATCTTCATCTGCATTAACAAGGGCAATGTTGTTCTGATATTCATTAATTACGCTAGGTTCAGGCGATGCCCCTGCCGAAGACTGACGCTGAAGTTCCTGCTCCTTACGGAATGTAACGAGAGCTTGCTTAGCCTTAAACAAATCTTCTACATTTCGGTAGAAGTCAGGAGTAGGCTTACCTTCGCTACCCAATACATCAATTGGAGCACCAGTAATGTTCGACTTAATGTTTGTGTGTGGATCGTAAGAGCGGTTAATAGTTAGCTGCTGCTTAGCTGCATCGTAGTCTTTAGCCGCTGCTTTAAGAGCATCGTTTACAGAAGTCTCAGGGTCACCTGGGAACCTCTCCGCAACTACACCAATGATGACACTAGAATCATTGACGTTCTTTTCTGCAGGTTGCCTATCGTAACCGCCACCGAACTCCCACATAGCTCCAGAGTTATTCGGGTCAAAGAACGCGTCTAGTTGCTTGCGGCGGTCCTTACGGTCCACAATCTTTGGAGCGCCTAGTTTCCCAAGCTTAGCCGCAGCAAGGTTATCCCTAGCTTCTTGCTTGACGCTAAAGACACTGAGCGCCAAAGCCGCGTCAATAGCCTTAACTACATCGTCTTTCCTATTAGGATCAGATAATGCGCTTTCCAAGTCATTCAGGTCGCTAACTCCCTTAAACAAAGGAAGCGTGTCCTTGAACTTAGTCCTATCTAGATTAGAATCATTAAAGATATCCTTAACAGACTGTCCATCAAGTCGAATTTTCATTCCGTCGCCAGCATCAAACTCACCTTCGACTGCTTGACGAACAACTGCGCCACCGGCTTCATCACGAGCGCTGAACTTCCCATTCTCGTACTGATCTAGAAGCTGCTTGCCAATCTCGTAGTAAGCCTTCTGCTTTTGCTCAGTAACAGACAATCCGATATTAGAAGAACGACGAGTCGGTGAAGTACTACTGTCCTTCTCTGCTTCTTCCTTTGCCTTTGCTTCTGCACGTGCAGAATCTACCCGGCTACGAACTGCGTAGTTCTGGAAACCAGTGCGATCTGCTCCAGTCTTTTCCTTGCCATTGATACTGTCATCCCAGTATCCGGCTTGTGCAGCAGCAGGACGATTATAGCGAGGCTTCACGTAACCAGAGTCGTCATTCCACGCACTACCATCGCTCCATGGACGGAACGACACCTTGTTGAAGTAGTACGGGAATTGATTCTCTAGCGCTTCTTGGGCCTTCTTGTATCCCTGAGCATTGAGGCGCAGTGGCTTGTGGGACATTTTGTAATCTTCTTCTGCCCGCTCAACTGCAATATCAGCTTGTGCTTCAGCACCCAGAGCGCGAAGAATTCCGCTAGTAGTCGATAGCTCAGAAATCTGGCGCTCAGCAGTAGAACGAATTAGGTTAGCGCTATCTGGCGACCGACGCATTCCCTCTAATGAAGACTGATGGATTTCGCCCATCTTAGCTTCAGCAAAGTCAGAAGCATTATCGTATCCGGCTTTAGATGCAGCGCTATCGGCAGCTTCGCGACGAATCTTTTCCTTATCAGCCTCAGCTAACTTAGGATCATTATCATCACGCGCGCGAGCGTTCTTCAGCGCTGTTTCGTAGGAGCTTCTCTCCTCAACAGGATCAGCTTCCAAAGCAGCTTCTTGCTTAAGTTCTTCCTCGCGCGCCTGTGAGCGTTGTGCGGTATGAACCTTATTAGACGCAAGCGAGTCCAAAAGGTGCTCATAACGACCGACCATACGTGCGGCCTTATCGTTGTAGCGCTTAGATCCACGGAAATCATCATCGAATTCAACCGTGTACACGCCAGAGTGAGACACAACAGTTACCGCGCGAGCACCAGAAACTAGACCAGTGTAGATATCTTCTGCGGTCAATCCTCCGTATGCGCGGGTACGCACGTACTCTCCACCCTGCAACTTAGAGAGATTCTTCAGGTTGAATGGAAGATACCAATCATCTCCGTACCCCATAGCTTCAGTAACTACCTGACCCTTACGGTCGATAATCACACCTTGCGATGGTGGGATATTCCCGCTCTCACGGTTAAGAACATAAAGTTCCTCATTGGGGAGCTTCTTACGGAAGTAATCAATAACTGCAGATTCCCTAGCTGGAGACTTCTTCGTCCCCAGCTGTGGATTCTTAGGGTCAATTGGTTCACGAGTTCCCTCAGAACCATAAATAACCTTATTGCGAGCGATAGTGTCAGCCTTCTGCTGACTATCACCAGTGTATTGAGCCTTCTTGCGTTCCTGATTACGAGTTTCGTTAATCGTGTTCTGAAGCACAGCATTTGGAGTCTTCTCAACGCCACGGTAACGGTAAGCAGACTTACGTGCCTTTGGCCCAATTACCTTTTCTGCTTCAGCGGCGTGCTTAGAGGCAAAATTAGCAGCGTACAGGGCAGTATTAGCCTTTGGCCCTAGTGCCGGACCAAGAACATCCTGAGCAAGCTGTGAGCTAGCCTCTACTTGATTATAGAAGCGCTCTCCAGTTCCAACCTCAGTGATTGGCTTACCAGCAGTATCTGTGTATTTTCCGAATGCACCATCATTCACGTTACGAAAGATAGATGAACCGGATGGACCAAGTAAGTCATAGCCAAGATCAGTAGGATTACTGGCTGCTCCAGAAGGAGACTCTACGACCTGAACACTGCGGAGCTTCTTTCCCTTTTGGTACTTAATCGAATCGACTAGACCATTAGTGGAGTTAATAGAGTCAGCCTGTGCGGTACGCGCTTCCCCAACAGTCATAAGCGGAGTGCGAGTTTCTTCACCCTCACCGTCTCCCTTTTTACCGCTTTTCTCATTATAAACACCGTAAATTAGAGCATCGTTAGGTGTATTAGAGCGAAGAATTTCACTGACCTGAAGATAAGCCTGCTGGAACTCAGACTTCCTCTTGTTATTCAGACCAGAATTAGGAATACCGCGCTTGCCAGCGTCCTTATCATTCAGGTTAGGTACTTTTTCGTCAGTCTTAACTTTATGAGACGTAGTACGGAAGCGACCTCCCTCTCCGCGAGGGTGCAGGTCTTCTTTCCACCTGTAGCTATTATTCTCAGCCTTAGAAATAAGCTGAATTGCCTCATCAAGAACAACTAAATCGTGGATATCTCCACCATTAGCAGCCTTAGAGATAGCAGCCTTCTTGATTACTTCCCGTACTTGCTGCGTACGGTCTTGGACGTAGGACTGAAATGCCTTACTGACGAGTTCCCGATTTTGTTGTACGGATGCAGTGTGAAGGTCAAAAAGAGCTGCTCTGAGAACAAATGGAGCCTCTTCAGGATGTGATTCAACCCATTCATATGCATCAACCGCCGCAACTAGACTGTCGTTCTTGGAAATGCCCAGGTATTCCCTCGTAGCTTGCTCACGCTTCACTTCTTAGGCTCCTTCGGCTTACCCTTAAGCTGCTTCAATTTAGTTTGATGCAACTCGTCGTTGTGTTGAAGTTTCTGCTGTCCCTGTGCCAATTTTAGCTGATGCTGCTCGTCTGACTGCTGCATAGCAGGATCTACCTCTTCTTGGCCCTCTTGCTGTGCAACCTGCTGCGCTTCTCGGTCGCTAGCTTGCTGCTCTAGACCCATCTTCTGCTGCTCCATAGACATAGCACCCTGCTCTGCCTGTTGCTGCATCTGAATGATCTGCATCTTCTGTTGGGCAATAGAGATAATCTGCGCTTGTCGATCCTGCACCTCAAGAATCTCTTCATCTTCCTTAGAAAGCTCTGGAAGACGTGCAATATCGCGAACAAACTTCTCAAGGCTAGGATCTGGGAACCATTCGACTCCAGCAGAGGCCATTTGACCCATGAATGCGCCCAATTGCGTGATATCTGGAGGATCAACATCAGACGGCTTGATTTGTGGTAGCTGATCCAGCTTCCATCCATTTACCTTGAATAGACGCGGGATAGCGTAATTGTTGAACACATCCGCGATAGTCTGCGCAATAGAGTTCATGGACGCACGGAATAGACCAGTCTTATCAGTATGTAGAGAGTAAGAACCAACACCTTGATGCCCCACTAGGATGAAGTCAGCAAGAACGCTCATCAACATGCGCTCTTCATAACGCTGAATGATCTCGCCAATATTGAATTGGCGTCCTCCACCGCCACTTAGTAGCTCAAACTCAAATAGTGGCTGCTTGGTATCAGTGTCGTACTCAGTAGGAAGAATGAGTCCCTCTTGTTCGTTCCTGCGAACAGAGCGCACCATCTTCTTGAACGCCTGCGTCATCTTGTAGCGATCAGAACCTACTGGCGCAGCCAAGTACTCCCTAGGAATCTTAGCCACTGGAAGACCAGCTAGATCCCGCTCAGCACCAATAGCTTCAATCTCCTCTAGGCGCTTCTTCATGTACCAAGGACGGTATGAATTACGCAGGAAAGAACGTCCCTCTGGGTTGTTCTTCTCAGTAGAGGTACGGAACAGAAGTGACTTCTCAACAGGAAGAGTTACTGACTTGTAGTGAGGAGGGGACATTTGGACCATGGCCTGAATGCCACCTTGGTCATCAAATACCCACCGAAGCCATGTCTCCTGCGAGCGAATTGGGATCTTACGCCATCCGATACGTCCATCATTGAACTTAGAACGACGTGAAGCGTTATCCTCGTGTGGACCCATACGGCGCTTATAGACAATCTCGTGCCAAGACCATCCGTAGGGAAGCATGGTAAGGATCTCAGTAATCATGTCGTCCCATGTGTGCGACATGTCTTCCATACACTGCTCTAGAAATTCAGCAGCTTCTTTATCTCCTGGTTTATCGCCTGACGGCTCGACCCGCCATTCCACTTGACGTAGCAGACGGTCCGTAGCGAAGAGTAAAGCACCAATAACAGGGTCATTATCCTTCATCTCCCTAAAGATTTGTACTGCTTTGCGCCCGCGAAGTTGTGGGAGAAATTCTTCGTCAATATAGCCAGATGTACGTCGAACACCAGTTAGGCCAAGTTCGACCATAGGACTAACATTCTTCGGTACTTCATCGAAGATGTTGTCGCCTTCTAGGTCTCGCTGATCTGGCATTTATCTACTCTCTGATCATATGTGTTGGTCGTTAACACCATATACGAAGAAATTAAGCCTTGCTACGTTGACTCAGCTTGTGAGCAGCAAATCCTCCAGCTGCAGCACCGCCCACAGCACCAGCTGCAATAACCTTCGGATTACCTTTTGGCAGCTTATTAGCTAGCTTTCCAGAACCAGCCAGCTTCTTAGTGGAATCTGCTCCGTTACTGCCACCATCCATGATGGTGTTAGCTGCATTCATAATTTGCTTGGACTTCTTGCCCTTTACGACGCCATTAATGGGCTTAAAGGCAGCAGCAACACCGCCACCAACAACTCCACCAGCAGCCGCTCCGACAGCTTCGTTCTTGTACTGAATGTCGCGCTTAGAAATATGATTAACGCCAAATGCACTTGTATGCACAAGAACCTCCTATATCAATGTCTCCATCGTATACGGGAGGTCCAGTAATTACTTAATCTTGCCCTTTAGCAACTTGAGAGCGATACGCTTCTTATGAGCATTCATAACTGCAGTAGGGATAGTGTTCTTTGGGTTCATTGGCATACCCTTGGAGATATGCACTACGCCAAATGCTGATTTCATCTCTTATACCTGCTCTTCTTTAGTGAATGGTTCGTCAAAGTCCTCTAGGAGCATATCCTTTTTGTAAGCGTCATTCCAAGTCATGCCCCTATTAAGTTGGTCTAGGAGAGTGTCGATATAGACCATTGCCCGCTCTTTCTGACTATCAGATGCAGACAACCAGGCATCACGCGCCCACATAAGGGCTTCGATCACGCTGCTTTTGAGCATATCTAGATAATAATCTTGCCGTCTAGTTCCAGGTATAGATTTGGCCATCTACCGAGAACTTACGCCCAAGAATAGGCACTGGAATAGGAAACACGTGCCCTTTATGCACGCGCAAGATACCGAATCCCTGTTGCCAGTTAGCTCCACCAGTCTTTAGGTATTGCTCTGACGCGGCCTTAAGGTCCATCAAATGACCCACCTCAAAGCCAAATAGCGTCTGTTTAGACAAGAAAACTCAGGTCTTCCTGCGGGTTCTTAACGTAGACAGATATCGAAGGATCACCCGTCTTTGTACCTTGTCTCTGGTCTTCTGGAAGGAAGTGTGCCTCAGTCCTCGTAGGAGCCAAATCTCTAGCGATAGTAATAGCTTCCCCACCAGCGAATCCATGTTTCTTGATCAACCTCCATGCTAATGCTAGGGAGCATACCTCGTCGGGGAGGTGGAAGTCTTTTCCGCGCCCGTAAAGGTCTCCCACACGAGCGTATTTATGGGCAATGTAATTGGACTTGAATTGAGGGTAAGCAACTCTACCGTTCTCGACGGCTGAGACGTATTCGCTGAGCATGTTGTCACGGGATTGTCCTGACATAATGAAGCTGTTAGCGCGGAGATCGACGTAATCGTTAACCACATTCCCAAGACCAGTACCGTCGTGAATAGCAGTGGCGTTATATGTGTTGATAGCTTCATTAAACCAACCAATCATCTGTGGGTATGGACGACGATTGACCCGCATCCAATACACCATGCGGGCAGGTTGAACGTCTGCTCGCATTACTGAAATTACTGTGTAGTCCTGCTCTTTGCCCCAGTCAGCTGCTGCAACGTACACACCATGTCTTTCTGGTTCTTCGAACGTGTATTCTTCGAAGTCTTTTTGAATCTTCTCCCTGATTGGGGAGTGTGGGTATCCGAACACCTGTTCGATAGCGTCTGGATCGAACGCGCGGTTACCAATAGCGGGCTCGCCAAGCTCATACTCAGTGCGCCACATCTCTGTGGGGATCTCTAGTTTCTTCGCGTCAATAGTCTCTTGACTTAGCCATCCATCAATAGGATTAGCTGAACACTGATAGCACCACGTAACGACAGGGAGATTACGTTCCTCAAACCTGCGTCTAATAGCAGTGAATGTGTTATGCACCAGAATTCCGTTAGCTACGTACTCGTGCGTATCGCCTACAGTTAAGTCCCACGTTGGCAGTATTATGCCACTATGAATAACTTCAACAACTTCATCCTTGGCAAAGACGTATCCGTCAACCTCGATACCGACGAGTGCATCATCTGGCCCTTCCGTATCGGACCCAATGGATACGGGTACAAATCTGACAGGAATCTCATTCCTGGGAAAAGAACTTTCCTCGCTCACAGGTGGGTCTACATGAAGGTCATTGGTCCTATCCCCAACGATTTGCCCCTGGACCATACTTGTTGCAACAGATCCTGCATTAACCCCAGACACCTTGAACTCGTCACTACTTCTGAGAACAACATCAGAGCGCTCGCTGTTAAAACTCCTAAGACCGTCTGCAACAACGGTCATGACTTGACCATCGACGGCGCTGTTGTCTATATCAAGAGCGGAGTTGGAGACTCCAGAAAGCGCTCTTGCAGAGTCTGCAGAGACGACAGAAACGCTGCTTTTAAAGCCGCTAACCCCACCTATCACAGAGATTACATGCGTGCCTACCGTGAGTCTGGAAGCTTTGACCCAGCCAGCACTAGTCCAAACGGGGTGCCAGGGAGTGCAAGTGATAACTCGTCCTGACGCGAAACGTACAGTTACGCATTCCTGATTGCCAGTGTTAATCGAATTAGTAACGTCACGCCATCCATCTCGCGTCATTACTTGATCTCCAATCACTACTTTCTGGATAGGGATCTCTCCCCGCTTAGTAGTGATTGGAGTATTAAGTACCATACAGCCTTCTGGGTTCTGCCATGTGCTGCACATTACCGTGAATGGCTTAATCTCTTCGCCCATATAGTTTATCTGTGGCATTGGCTGTCCTAGAGCAGCATCTAGGATGTTGATATCCATTTCATCAATCTCATCAAGGATTAGAAATGGAGGGTGAGGGCCACGAACAGTCTTTTGAGAAGCAGTAAGAGGTCTAATCCTCGCCTTATTAGTGAGGGTAATCTTGTTATTGCTCTCTTTAGCAATCATGTACCGAGGAGCATTCTCATGGTTCATAGCGGTACGCATATGCTCGTGAATGTTTGTTGACTGGGAGAAAGACCCACCAAGCATGTTCACATCTGCGCCTTTTAGGAACGCTTTAGTAATCCCCAATACGGAAAGCATGTAGGACTTACCAGATAGACCACGTGAGCCGTGCCATAGAACGGTTGAGTGTCCACGCTCAAAGTACGCGTCTGCGAAGGCGGTAAATGGCGCTGTGTGCTCTGGGTGGCCACATGTATGCCTGGGTAGCTTAACTCCCCACATAGCCCTTACAGCCCAGTACAGTTGCTCGTCTGTAACCGGAGCGTGCTCAAGAACGAACGGAGCCATTAGAGCGCCTCTCTCTAGCTTTAGCCGAGTGAAATTGCACCACTATAACATCATCATCGTTCTGAGGAGCACGCTCTAGGATGAATGACATGGCTACATTCTAGTGGATAACACCAAATGCTGACTTAGAGATAGCGAACCTTCCAAGCTCATCTCTGTTGTATTTATCCTTCACTACAAGCCTATGAATATCTTTCCCTCTAGTGGTAATTGGGTTTTTCTGACCCTCAACCTTAAAATCACTATTGGTAATGTATTCCTTTTCCTCTCGGAATTGCTTAATGCCATTGTGATTATTAACGCTGATAGCTTTAGTGCCCGGTTCTAGCTCTAGCCTGTATCTATTCTTATTGCTCTTGTTGTTATGCCCAAATGCACCATCTGCGAAGTCAAGTGACTTTTTACCACTAGCGCTCCAAGAGCTAAGTCCGCCCTTGATTTCATCACCAGGCTTAATCTCATGCTTTTTAGTTGACATTCCTCGATAGAGAGGTTTATCTGTTGCTGGAGAATGCTCAACCATTCCTTCTAACAGCTTCCCAGAAGGCGCGAGGCTTCGCTGATACATACGACGAACAGCTGTATCTCTGGAGTGCAAGTTATCTATTGCAATACGAGGCTTTGTAATCTTCTTCTTAGCGCTCCTCTTGACTCCGCGTGAGTCGTTTTGCCAGTTACCTAGCGCTACCCCTACTGGGTCATAGTTCTTGTTTTGAACACCGAGCTTCTTTTCGTGCAGTAATTGCGCCGCTTCCTTTGGGTCTACATCCTTAAAGCGCTCTTTTTCTTTCAATACCCCTTTTGCAGCAGCAGAACGAGCGATAATGCTCTCTTTTGTATTTTTGTATGGATTCTTTCCCGAATCCGCCTTGTGTGCGCGCTTACTAACGTGCTCTACACCAAAAGCGTTAGTCATGGGAGTCCCTACTTGGAGTTGTGTACCCCATCATTATGACAGTCGCATCCACTGCAGTACGTACAAGAACGATGCTTGTCAGAAAGACACTGCGGGCTAATCATTGGCTGACCAGGAAGGATTCGAACCTTCAACCGTCCGATACAACGCTCCCACAAGATGATTCGAACATCTATAATACGTCTTAACAGGACGTTGCATTGCCATTATGCTATGTGGGAATGAGTTCTGTATAGCTAATCTTATGTATTCTATACATACTCTTCGCCCGTTTGCACTGATCACAGCGGCACTTAGCCTCCTGATAAGAGCGCATAGTCCCGCACACAAATCTCTCTGTGTTCTTATTCCAAGCAGGAAAGTTTCCAGCAGCGTACAAGCCAGCCGTGTGCTCTAAATGACATTCTCGACACAGAAGCTCTGTCTTCTTGTGCTCGCTGAGAATCTTATCCCACGGCTTATCTAGATGGCATCCGCTGAGTACGAACTCCTTAGTCGTGTGGTCGATGTGATTGAACTCTAGAAGCTCTACAGACTCACACTTACTACATACTCCGCCGGATAGCTCTATGAGTTTGTCTCTACGAGCTTTCCTTCTGTTCTTCATGTATGACGCCATGTCCATACTTGATCTTAACATACCATGCTCTGCCATTGAGCTACTAGTCATCGCATACACGCGTCATCATACCCCTTGATGCACATAGGACACTCGCAGGGTTTATGACATGGGCAATCTTTGCAGTACGTACAAGCTTTGTGATTCCCCTCCCAGCAGCATTCGTTAATGATCACGTGAATGACACCGCCACAGTAGACACAGGGACTACGAATGTCTGACCATCAGCTACGTCAATAGGTACATCAAGTGCTTTAAATGACAACATGTTGCCAGTAGTCACGTTGTCCCAGATAGCCATATGGGTAACTGTTACGTCTGGCATACCTACGAACAAAGCTTGTGTGGTATTACCAGTTCCCCTAGATCCTGCGTCACTGAATTGTACTTGCTGGCGAATGTAGTCCCCACTAGCTACCTCTGTACCGTAATCTCCAAGCACAGTTGGATCACTGATATGTAACCCGATATACGTTGGCTTTCCGTAAAACAATGAATTCAACATTGTATTAGCTGTGTACGTGCTTACTACACCCATCAGTGATACCTCATTCCAAATCCTACTCGTGTGCCGCCTTGAGAAGAAGAAGCAGAAAGCGTGGAAGCTATTCTTTTCCCCGCATTAGTTCCGTCATCTCGCTGCTTTAACCTTAAAGGTGGTTCACCAAATAGCTGATAACGCCACCTAGTAGTACGCCAATCTCCCTTAAACTTATAGGAAGCGTTTGCTGTGTTGTATTGAGCAGTACTTATATAAACATCGTGCGGCCTGACATCAGCCGTCATATTAATAGGACTTGCCGGAACGCCAGCGATAAATAGACCTTCGCCGTTAACGAATAAATCATCTAAATCGGGTGTAATAGTGAAGGTGCCGTTACTGCCAAAAGAAGCTATTTCCTCGCTGTTATCTGGCTGCCAAAAGTTACTTCCCCACCACTCACCCTCACCATTATTTTTATACGGATTGAGGTTTATAATGCTACTGTAATTGCCGTTTTTAAAACTATAAAGCTTTCCGGTCCAAGTGCCAATAAAATCAGTAACTGTTATTTCTACTTCTTCGTTGTCAAAATAAATCCAAGCACTACCCTGTGTGTAATTTGTGTAATCGAAGTAGTGCGGATTTGGAGCACTGGATAACTCAACTTCGAACTGAATAGAATCCATAAGATTAAAGGATTCACCGCTGTAGTAGATATACTTTGGGTCGTTGTATGCAATACCGAATGCTTGTCTAAAAGCGCTTTCCGAAAGACTTCTAACCCATGTATCAGGAGTTATGAGCGCAAATGCAGTTCCTGCTCCCCACACAACGTGCTTATAGTGGTTGATTTTCGTTGATGGTAGAAAGTGCGTTGCTTCAGCGATGGCGTATGTGCCAAAAGATCCATATGATCCGCCGTATCGTGTTCTTGGCCTAGGGCCACTGGTATGAGAAGGGAAACCAGAACCTGGACCATAAACAGACTCATTCCAAGCCTGATCAGACCATCCATACCCAGCAAGTATGGAGGGCTTTGATCCATATGTCTCCATTTCTTCTGAGTTATAATGCTCGAAAAATCTGTCTTCTTCAGCCAAATAATCAGACTCAACGTCTAGATCACACTGCGCGCTATGAGCGTCTCCATTACCGTCTAGCGTACCTTGGATATATTCTCCATTACCGTACTTATCTTCTAGCGAACCGCTAAACGGCTCTTGCCACTCAGACCATCTAGTCATTACACACCAGGTTCTGATCGATAGAAACGACCAATGATGTAAACGTCCTCTGTGAATTCAGCATAGAACGCTACCCATACAGAGATTGCATTGGCTCGCTGCTTTACCCCCGCCTGTCGCTTGAAGTCAGGCATATTGGTGAAGTCGTATGTCCACGTAGCCTCGTCATACAGAAGGCCCGTTGGTTTGTGCCCGTCGCTACTACGCCCTGGTGAGTAACCAGCCTTCTGTTCTTTATTACCCCATCCAATGATGAATCCATCTGGTGGTGGGTAATGAGTAGATCCCTTGAGCTTCTCCCAAGGCAACCCTGTACTAGGATCAATAGACTCAAAGGCGTGTTCAATGAATGGACTTGGCCCGCCACCATCCTTAGGCATTGACTTAGTGGTGACCTTGCGATCATAGATAGATACGTGGAACGGGCATAGTGCCGGCTGACCATCAGCCTTGTATGCAGCAAATTGAGATAGTCGAATAGTCCCCTTCTGCGATAACACTACAGGGATAATCGTCCACCGCTTCTTACGTGTAGGTGCATTGGCGTTAATACGTACAAATGCTTCCTTGTTGTATCTTGGCCTATCGTCATGATTGTCACCAGATCCCCTGATGTAGTTCTTCCATGGATAGCGCTCTTGTTTTGCGTCTTGTTCCATTTCTTTGAAGTACTGCACTGATGTCTTAGGTACATATCCACTACCCGCTGCATAGTCCCAAGGGGCGAGAATATCCTCAATCAGTACAGACCTGCGGTTTACCTGAAGCATCTTTGCTGGAGTGAGAGGGTCTCGTGTACGTACCTGTGACTCTTCTAGGTTAAGTAGATCCCTATAGCGGGTATCTAGCTTCATTTCCACTCTTCCTTGCATAGGTGAGTGTTGTACGTCTGCGATATGGAATCTAACCCCGTTTTCACCAGTACCCATGAGGTTCTTAATAAGTACTGTCATTCCCGCCTTGATTTGGTACTTACTCATCAAGACAGAAGGATCTACCTCTAGTTCCATAGAACCATTCCAACCAGGCTCTACATCTCGTACAAGGCTCTTCTCAGAGCTATTGATAGCAGTATCTAGGTCGAATCCATTCCCGTACTTGTACAGCTGTTCATTCACCCAATACCGAGGATCGTAGATAGGGTTCTGAGCAATGTCTGTACTTACTGGATAGACCTGTCTAATAGCCGCTAGAGGTACATATTCGGTGTACTCCCCGTCATTACTAATAACGGCATTACGCCACACAACGCCATCAAAGCCTGTTCCATCTCCATAGATGAGGTTGGCTACTGGGCCTGTATCGCGAGTAATACGAATCTTTACACCTGGCTGTCCATAGGACACAGTGAAGTCAACAGGACGTAACCTATCCCGCACCTTCATGATGGGGACATTGCCTTCGGGCATAATCGTCCATTGATTGCCCTCTTGTACCTGTGCTTCATCTGGCACGTACATAACTGAGAGCAAATCTTGTACATATCCCGTTAGGGCTCTATCCCACGATCCTGTATTACGTGATGCATACCCAGTCCAAATACCACCAACGTTTACTCCTTCTACAAGGAATGGAGACTGTTTCTCTCCCTTTCCTAATAGAGCCCACCCATCAGGGAACTGCACTTGCAACTCAGCGAACCTCAATGCTGGCCTGTACTGCTTACTAAACGCCAACCTACACAAATGCTCCATTGCCTGTGGGCGAGGAGGATAGAAAGGTTTCTGGATGTATCTATCTAGTTGGAATAGAACTCCTTGGCAACTTACCGAGATACCTGATCCCGCTTCAGGCAAATCAATAGTGGCTACAAAGCCTCTCCAGAGCTCTTGTGGTGTTCCTTCACCAGCTGTAGTCCTATTGCTCTTAGGGTCTGTAATAAGCCCTGAGCCACTCTGAGGAATGTAATAGATGATTACTTCTGCGTAGTCAGCGAGCCACTTGCCTACTCCTGTCCCGCCACGTCCATCAATATCATCAAATCCAGTAATTGCCGGGAAGCGTAATACCGCAGTAGCTGGGCCAAATGGGTCACCAAACGTGTACGACTCAATCTGTGTTGGAATGCCACGTACCTCAGTAACATCAGTCAAAGCACCGCCGTGCTTGCCCATCATTACCTTGAGGTATCCACCATCACCAGTGGACTCTATGTAATCCCATGCCATTAGCGAACTCGAATCTTATTGAAGTTGTACTTGGCAGCTATAAGCTTATATTGCTTCATCAATTGTTTGCGACTAAGTGCTCTGTTATAGAAGTGGACTTCAACTACGGTCATATGCGCAGAGAGGTTATCGCTAATCTTGTTAGTCCTTCTCCCCATCACTAATCGCCTGACTGATTTGTTGTCTGTCTTCCCGCCCTTCCAGAACTTATACTTCTTGTCAAATGCACCAATACGAGAATGATTCTCGTTGAATACTCCAAAGAACATACGCGGGAATCTACGATAATTATGTTTAACTCGAACATGCTTACCGAAAGTAAGATCTGCTTTTTTATGTGTTCCTATTAATGCTGAATGCATCTGGAACAACATAGCTGATCTGTACGATAGTTTGTCCTTTACTGTGTGGTCTTTACGTAGATCTAATTGTCTTTGCCTCTTACCCGCGTCTAGTAGGTAATGCCCATATGTAGCGCTTGGATAGCTATGGATTACTCCCACGATTAAGACCGTGTATGGTTGTGGGATTTCTGACCCCAGATCCAACCACATGTGATTTACCTGGTTGTGCTCAAAGTACACGCTCTTATCCCACCGGATGTACTCTCCCCGCCTTGTACTCTGCCACCTACGCCTACGTACATTAGGGCGGTACTTCCCCTCAGACATCCATGAAGGCCCACCATTGTGCTCTGGCCACTCATCTAAGTTATAACCATCGGCGTCAGTAGGAGCTTCTAGGTCAGATGCCAGCCAGACATACGTCGGTAATTCTCCATCAATATCTGGTTCTGGATCACGAACTTCGATTAGCCCGCTACCCTGAGATAGCGTCATAGTGAAGTCTTGCTGCATCCAATAAGGAGGATTACCAACAGGCTTACCATTAACAATTACTGTCGGTTCCATCTCAATAGATTTAATGGGTACGAATCTCTTCGTCACTAGCTCACCCTATCTATTACTTGATACACGGCTCGTACATGACAGACTAGCTTAGAAATAGCTGGGATCTCTGCTCCCGCATAAATCTCTATCCAATCGTCACCTGGATCTGGTGGACCATCTACTGGTGATTGCCCCTGACCGTATACATAGATAATCGGTGGAGGTAAGTCGAAGTTCATCTCGATGGCAATGAATGCTAACGCAGATACTGGCTCCGCACCGATAGTTATATCAGCCGTAGTCAGTACCTTTACTTCGCCAGTATGCCCAGGAACAGCCTCTACTGATATATCGGTAGTAGGGAGAATAAAGGGAAGCCGTACAGCTTCAGCGCCGACAAATATCTCAGCTGTCTCTAAGATAAAGGGACCAAGCTCTGCATCAACTGGCTCTGCTTCTACAGCTATCTCTGCTGTCTCAGCATAGAAGGCTAGTCCTGGCGCTACCTCCTCTGATTCAATAGTAATCTCTGCTGTAACTAGGTCAATAATCAATGCAGATACAGCAGCTGTGACAGGGATTGCTTCAATAGTGATTGTCGGCGTGGCTAGCGTAACTGGCCCGCGATTAACCTCAACTGATTCAGCACCAACAGTAATCTCTGCGGTGCTAAGAATTGTTCCAATGCCAAGAGAAGCAAGTGGTACAGATGAGACGGTAATACTAGCGGTAGGAAGATGGTAGGAACTCTTGTATATGGTAACTGGGACCGCAGCGACAGTAATAGATGCCGTATCCATGGTCTTAGATACGCTTGATACGAATTCAAGAATACTTGTCAGATAATCGTATTCAGTAGACGGCGGATCAAATGCCGTCATTCCATAGGCATCTAGTACAGGGCTAGAGTCATTAGCTACATCGTATGGAGATGGAAATACCTGACTAACCATAACTAATCACCACGCAATAGCCATTTCCTCCTGAACCTCCAGCACCTGAGTTACCACCAGAGTTTTGTACCTTACCCCCGCCGCCTCCACCACCAGAGCCGAACTTACCATTACCACCGTTACCAGCAGCACCAGCAGCGTTAGGTCCAGAGGCTCCACCGCCTCCACCTGAATACCAAATAGGAAGATTAGCTGCGTAACCAAGAAGAACTGCATCTCCTGCATCAAGAGTTCCACCAGCTACGCCATTATTGGCAGTGATTGAGCCAAATGGACTAGCAGTAGTAGGCACTCCGCTACCACCGTTGTACGTAGTTCCATTCAGGTGACAAGCTCCTCCGCCACCTCCACCAATAGGTGCATAAGAAACAGTTGCGCCAACAGCGTTAGTGGCAGCAAATCCTCCATCAAAACCCGCACCTGGGTTACGCCATCCTCCACCTGAATTAGCTCCAGGTTGATTTCCAGACGCAGCTAATGACCCGCCATTACCAGAAGTGTTGTTATTTGGAACAGTCGTTGGAGCTTTACCCGCTCGCGCAGTAATCCACGAACCAAAAGAGGATAGATTACCGTCAATACCGAAGTTACCAGCAGTACTGTTAGCAGTAACTGCTGCACCACCAGCACCACCAGCGCCGATAGTGACAATTTCAGTAGATCCTAGTGAGTATCCATCAAATGAGGCGAAGATTAGTGCTCCTGCGCTTCCACCACCACCACCACCAGCATTGGCAATGCTAATCGCTCTACGTGATCCTGAGCCTCCACCGGCTCCGCTACCACACAACCAAACCTCTACTACCTTGACGGTAAAGTGATTTGGTTTAATCCATGCGTTAGTGCCAGCAACAGTACCGTTATTAAAATCTGGTCCAAACATCTGAACATCTGTAGGCATAACACATCATCCGTAAGTCACTACAACGCAGAATCCAGCGCCACCTGCACCACCAGCACCAGAATTACCCTGACTATCGCGTGCAGCTCCTCCACCGCCACCACCAGAGCCGAACCGTCCGATTCCTCCATTACCTGCATTGCCAGTAGCGAATGAAGCTCCACCTCCACCGCCAGTGTAAATAGGTATCAGCGTGCCGCTACACACAGAAATAGCTTCCAGTCCATCAACTGTAGATGCGGTTAATCCCGCTCTTGATGCAGTTGATCCAACAATTCCTAATGTCGAGGCTCTTCCGTCTCCACCATTGTTACCAGTAGACGATGTAGTGAATCCTGCGCCGCCACCACCGCCCATAGGAACAAGATATCCAGGGACACCTACTCCACAGGTTGAAATAGATGGTGCGCCACCGGCAGTACCAGCAGTACTTGCTCCACTGGTTCCACTTGATCCAGGAGCATTTACTGATGCAGCAACTGAAGTCCCTGCTACAGCTGTTGCGTTAGCTGCTGTCGTGCTAGCTGTTCCTGGCCTCGCAGTAATGTATGAGCCGAATGTTGACGCTACTCCATCCGATCCAATTAGTCCGTTAGAGCTATTAGTAGTTTGAGATGCACCGCCAGCGCCGCCAGCACCAATAGTAACGATCACAGAGCTAGGAAGAGATCTAACATCTAGCACATTCGTAATGATTAGCTCGCCAGCACATCCTCCTGGTCCGCCAACAGCAGTTCCACCAGAAGTGTGTTTACGCCCAGAACCTCCACCAGCACCACCACCGCATAGGTAAATAACCATTGCTTTGGGAGTAAAGGCAGTAGGACGAACCCAAGTATTAGAACCTACGCGAGAACCATTGTTGAAATCTGGACCGAACCTCTGGATATCAATCTTGGAGTTATCACCCAGGGGAAACCCTAAGAAAGATGCCATGTTAGGTCAGATCCCCTCCGTGAGCGACAATGTTGATTGATTCCGAGTTATGAGTAGTAGCACCGAGTTGAGTGCTAGCGTCCTTGAGAATCAGATTCGTATATGTCTTTGCTACACGAGTAGCAGCAACTGAAGCACTAGCGGTAGCGGCAGCGATAGGAAGTTCGTCAAAAAGCTTCCATGTGCTACCGCTATCAGTACTCAAGAAGAGACGAACCATACCAGCAGTAGTTGTTACCGCTGCCTGAGCAACTACTTCAGTGACCTTAGTACCAGCGCTCACACCAGTAAGAACAGAAGTAACAGTGCCAGAGCCATCACGGTTGGTATTACCTGAAGAAACGTTAGCAATACCTAGGCGTGGCGTAGAAACAAATGATGGAGTGCCAGCCATTTCAATCCTTACGTAGTGGTGAGCGTAATGAGTCCGCCAGCACCGATGATTAGAATGAAGTCTTGGTCAGTGACATCCTGATTAGCTTCAAAGTCCATATAGCAAAGCAGAGGCGAAGTACTGCCAGAGCCAGTATCTCCGAAGAACACAGCGTATCGGATATCAGTAGCAGTAAGGCCAGCAAACGTAACGTCCGCACAGTCGAAGGTCACCTTATTAGTACCACTGTCATAGGTAACCGTCTTGCTAGTGAGAGTTTGCAGTGCGTATCCTCCGCCAGTCAACTCATTAGTAAGATCGTCGTAGTAATCGTGTGTGTCCTGGTTTGGCGTATAGGTATCTTTAAGCAAAGCAACCTTGATGGTATCGCTATCGAAGTCAACCTGCTTATTCACCATCGCTTGCATTGCCTTGCCGTAAACCTTAGCCACTGTCATGTTAACTCCAGATAATTAGATCGTCGCGGTACTTGATAATTAGCTTACCAGCCCTAACAATAAGACCTGATCCATCGGTAAGAGAATACGTGTCTGCTAGGTTGTTTGCAAACAATACAGGAGCTTGATTCGTTTCTGATTCATTGGATATGAAAAAACTGGCGATTGTGCATTCACCGATAGGAAACCAAACAATATCCTCTGTGTTAACCAACGCCGTAGGGTCATCATCTGACACCACGAGGGTTACTTCTTGCCGATAGTACTCGTCTGGCTCACCAGCAAGATATGTCGTAGCGTTATCAGATACTGTATTCGAACTGAATCCGGCATAGAAAGTCTGAGGTTCTGATGTATCTGGATCAATGATAGTCAAAACATGAGCCATAAGCTCTGCTGCCAGATCAGATCCAATGTACTCGACCATTAGTCGTCATCACCGGCTTCTGTAGTAGAGATACCAATGCTAATCATTCCAGCAGGGATATACAGTTGTTGACCTTCTTCAACTACCATGTGATCTGGAAATTCACCAAAAACGTAAATGTTTCCTTCTTCTGGATCATCCAGTATGGCGAATCCAACTACTGGCTCCCAATCAGTTACTGCCGCTGGCCAGTAAAAAGGAATATTAGTACTGACGATTCCACCACTTGAATAAGAGAAATCTGTATTCATTACGTATTGACGGGCGTATGCGTCATCCTGTACTTCAAAATCAGACAGTAGAACTGACCCTTCAACCGTTGGATACGGAATCTCAACCAACAGTGCAAGAAACCAATCAACAACCGGCGTAGCATTACCTACCATTAGGTTCGCGTAATAATCCTCGCCATAATTAGACAACATTAGACGACGCTCACCCCAACCTCTTCAGTCTCTACATCAATCTCTGCTGTCGTTAGCCTACTACCTCTACGTGTAGCACTCGCTGTAATTGTGATTGGAGCAGTCAAAAGTCTCTTTCCGCGAGCAATAGTGACTGGGTAAGCAACGCCAGATACTCCAGGATTAGCTGTTGGCAGGAACATTCTAAGTCCCTCTGACGTAGGAATTGGCCTGCGAGGTACAGAGAAAACACTCTGAATTTGATGAGCTACATATCGAGGACCGCTAGTAATTAGCCTATAGTCAGCTGCTTCACATAGGTAGATAGATGTAGCTCCGTTGATCTCAACCTTCATATAGAACTCGTCTTGTGAAAATGCTTGTGTCAGTACGCGAGTGTTTACCTGAAGCTCTAAACCAGAGCCAGCCATAATCTCGATGACTACGTTCTCAGTGACGTTCTGTCGCCTTCGATTAACAGTAAAGTCTCCGTCCACAAATGGAGAAGAGACTTGATTGCGCTCCCAAGACATCTGCCCACCTAGAAACTCAGGCCCAGCAACGATGTAATTAAGATGGTCGTTGATATCAAGGTCGAGGAGTCCAAGAGACGAGCGCGTTATCGTCACAGACATAGCTACATCGGTCATTGATCCTCCACAATCTATTGTCTATGACGACGCTAGCTACGCTGAGACTTACTTAGCTTTGACTTAAGAACATCGGCATATGCAGTTACCATCCCGAGTGTTTCGACTGTAGAGATAGCCTTGTCGCCGCCTTCAGTGTAATGAATATTTCCATCTTCATCCATGTACTTGCACAACACTGTTACGCCAACCAAAATAGCGTTCTTTGGGATCTTGATATTTACTGAGCAGATCTCTGCATCTATATCTTCAGGAACTGACATCTTCAACTTCTCCCGCTATTGTTTTCAGCCGTTCCACATACTGATCCTGTGATACGACGATGGTTTGAACGCTAGTATTGACCTCCGAAGTGATGTTATCTAAGCCAAGGATACGTGCTCGAAGAGCGATAATGCGTATAACTGAATCCATTGCCTTCTTATCGCCATCCATAGCGGAATCCCACACGGCGTCTTGAAGAGCGTCTAGACGATCTAACTCCATAACAAGATGCTCTGATCTAGTTACTTGTTCTAGCTCCATAGCTGATTTCTGCATCCATGAGCGAACTGCTAGACGAGCAGAAACACTAGATGAATAGCCGCAGATTGAAGCAATATCTTCCCATTGCTTACCGGCAAGCCTCATGTTGTGTGCGAAAGCGATGCGCTCTTCAGTCGTTGCGTTCTCTGAAACAGCAAAAGTTCCATCTTTTCTCATAACCAGTTTAGTCATAGAGCTCTTCCAAACTGTTCATAGAGATACCCTTTGCCGTCGCAATACCCTTCCACTATATCCTCTAGTGTAACTATTTCTCTATCAATGATTTCAAATAGCTTTAAACGAGATCTACGGCTAGTTCCAGCCCATATTCCATATACTTCTCGTTCTTCCAGAGCATGTGTTAAACAGTTTCGGAATACAGGGCATGTATTACATATAGCTTGAGCTTCTCTCAGTTGAGTTAATGTGAGAGCAGGGCGGGTCTTTGAATCAGAATCGCCAAAGAAGATTACATCGTCCATACCATTGCAAACAGCTTTCGCGTGCCAGTCTGGAATCAGCTTGTCGATGCTAATCACGAGATTTCACACCCATAAAGTCCGATACAGATGGCGTCAATGATGTTCTGGTTTCCATGTGCCGCTTTGTGATGCTTACTAAAGTGCTTGGCGACAAAATCATTAACTTCATCTTTGGTGGCGTTACCTTTCCCTAGCACGGCTTTCTTCCACTGGGCAACAGACACAAAATAAGCAGGGGCAACTGACGAAACCATCAGTGCCCCTGCAGTTTGATTTAGTTGTATAGCGATTCGGACGTTTCTAGATCCGGCTAAGGGAGGTTCTTCCAGCCACACAACATCGTCTTTATGGATATGCTGCTGGATCTTATTCTGTAGGTCTCTTAGCTCATTATGCCTAGTTGACTTGGGTGTCTCGTGGTAATGAGCCTCTATACCGTCAGAGTTGATTTTCGCATATGCAAAATGGCGCACGCCAATGTCAATCCCGACGATTCCCGACACTAGGTCACCTCGCGTAGCTCCTGTAAAAACTGCTCTTGCGTCAAACGACGTGAGCCAAGAGTAGCAGCCATCTTTGTCAACTCAAGAAACGCGCGCAATTCTCCTGTACGAAATTTATAAAGGGGAGACCCTCTGAGGATGATTTTCTCCCTCTCTGCCTTGTGTATGAGTTCGTCAATTTCCTGTCCTCGACAGAAATAAGCAGTAGCTACCTCAAGAAGAGATAAGTATGGAGAATCAACTTCTCCTTCTACTCTGTTGAACAAAATGCTTCTCATCTCTTCTAGTTCATCAGCAAGCCTCTCAACGCTGGGTAATCCAGCCTGTACTTGCGCTGCAAGATACGTCCTAGAAAATTGAACGTCTGAGTCCGTAGGGCGACGAATCTTGTACTTAGTCATTAGACTTCTCCTTACGTAACTTGCGGCGTAACTTGATCCGCTGTGTTCGCGTAGTTCCTCCCCATATACCAACTAGGGAAATATCATCCATAGCGAACCGCAAGCACTCTTTCTTGACTACACAGTTCTTACAGGTAAGCATTGCGTACTTAGTTCCATCGGTGCTACTTGGGAAGAAAGCTTCTGGGTCAGTGCTAGCGCAGTTAGCTAAGTCAACCCACTCATTAACTTTTGTGTCAATTAAAGTCATGCTGTTTCTCCCCTTGGGTACTTCTGCTTAGACGTTAGGTGATACCCGTTGCATCTTCCGCACAGATAGAAACGCTTTTCTGTTCTGCCAACAGATCCTCCGCGCTGCTCCCTGACGTTCCTTAGAGCAATGCTCGCTTCATTTTGATTTTTGTATCGGATCTTGCCACACTTAATCTTTCCCTCATTATGCAACTTCACAAATTTTCCAAAATCCATTTCCGTATACCTTCCTTTATTTGCTTTCGGTTAGTTCACGACCTTTGTTGTCAAATACACGAACGCTGCGCCCAGTTTCCGAAACATACACAGTCAGGCGAGCATTACCATTGACGTAGACCTGAAAAACAGGCCGATTGTCAGGTAGAACCGTGACCCACTTCCAATCCACATTCGGCGGAACACTCACTTACCCCACCTAACTTCGAGGATCATTGGTCCGAGGAAGAACTCGGTAACCAGTATGTTGCGATTCCAGAACCATCGAGTGAATGAGACACCGATGATCCAGTCATGCCAGTCAACATTGAAATAGAACCTCACTTCTCCCCCTCACCTAGCGCTGACTGTGCGCCGCACTCGCATACGTGCTGCGACACATGGTCGTTCTCCAAGCAGCAGATATGCGTGTCCCATATGAACCCGTCTTGGATGCACGCGGCCATTACTCCTCCTCACCTAGTGCTTGATGGATAGCGGTAACAGTTGGGCACGGGTACGGCAAAGACGACGGCCTCTCATCACACGAACCACAAACGTACGTGCCGTAGTGGAACTCGCTCGGTGTCGGTTGGTGCAGTTCCAGCACCGCTTCTACTGCTGCCACCAGCCGAGGAACATCGTGGATTGCGCCGTCAGCGAGCGCGATCCATTCTTTCTCCGTTGGTTCTCGGTTGTCTGGTTTGCCTGCGACTACTGCCGCCCGCGCTTTGATTGCGTCTAGTTTCTCGCTACTCATTTTGTGTCCCTTGCACACTTGTCGCACTTCGCGTTTG